>Ga0116231_10001019_pt1 | contig 55189 bp, 44 predicted proteins | sample S1TSphgellanicum_2_FD_89695 | JGI IMG/M metagenome (GOLD analysis project Ga0116231, IMG submission 89695) | Host-associated microbial communities from peat moss isolated from Minnesota, USA - S1T2_Fd - Sphagnum magellanicum MG | ecosystem: Host-associated > Plants > Peat moss > Unclassified...
CTCCCCCACCCTCTCTCTCTCTCTCTCTCTCTCTCTCTCTCTCTGTGGATTAGGGTTTGGAGCTCTCGCTCTCTCTCTCGCTCTCTCTCTGGTTTGTGATTCTGTCTCTCTTTATACCCGCAATTCTATTACTGTAGATGACAGAAGTTGCCAGGCAATAATAAGATCCTAACGCCGCCGTGCAGGGTTTTGTGCAAATCCTGGAAAACTTATCCGATTGCTTGCAGAAAGAAAGACACGACGCCGGGACGCAGTCAAGGCGCAACGCAGACGCGTCCAATTTTTGTTTACACGGCAGAGGAGGGAGAATGCAGCCAACGGCGACGATGGCACAAACAACGTGCCCGCATGCGCACCTTCGTCTTCTGCTGCCTATGAGGATGTCGGGGTTGATGAATCTTCTTCCGTCTTCCTATCGAACTCGGAATCCTGTGGTCGTTGTTCCCAACAGGATATCGTCGTCTGTTGTTCCTGACTTGTCTCTTCTCTCAATCAGCAGCAGGAAATTGGCGAGGAGGAGGGGGAGGTGCAGGGCAAGTGTGAAGGCGGAGACTGGCACAGACGATGGGCAGTTGGAGACTGAGGAGAAGGAACAACAGACCACGACGCAATCTACACTCTCGAGTTTCTCGCCGGGGCTTGAGAAGGATCTCTCCAAGGTATGTTTTCCTTTGCAGTTTTTTTTCCCGAATGCTTCCTTGTGTAAGACGTGTGAGGAACCCAAGAGTTTCAGAGCTTTCCCGTACAGATGAATCTGAGCTTGTTGTATGCACTCTAGAAGAAACCACGTTGAAATGTTTTGTGAATTTCATTCTGAACAGATTGAAGAAGAAAGGGAAGAATTCTGTTGTGCAGCTCTTCTTCTGAAGTTTCTAGCTTGAACTGTGCACAAATTTGTTGTTTGTCTGCATGACTGTGCTGATTTTTGTAAGCATTATCATACCTCTACTGTCAGCTGTACAAGAATGCAAAACCTCAGTCATCATCCCCATAGACTTTTAAAATCTTGGTACCATCACTCTTATGATGATCTTCTTATCTGGGGCCAGGCAGTGCGAAAGACAGCAGCAACATTTGCTCCCAGAGCATCAAGTGCTAAAAGCAAGAACCCAGCTCAACCAGGCAGCACACTGTACACCATCTTTGAGGTGCAAGCATATGCATCAATGCTGGTTGGCGGTGTGCTGTCCTTCAATCTGCTCTTCCCATCAGACCAGCCAGATATCTGGCGCCTCATGGGCATGTGGTCTGTCTGGATGTTCAGTAAGTCACCTTTTTTTCTCTTCTGCAATTTCAGAAGAACCCCAGGGCATATGGGCTTTGATTCTAGAATATAATACATAGAACTATGCATCATGTTGTTGTTCAATTGTGCTTCCTGCTTGATTGATTAGCCATTGCTTTGATCAATCCATAAATGCATGAAAGTGTGACTGGTTGATGTTGCGCATTTTTTGGTCTCTGATTGCTGTGTGTAAACAGCGATACCATCTCTACGGGCACGAGACTGTTCCACTAAAGAAAAGGATGCTTTGAATTATCTATTCCTTGCCATTCCACTCATCAATGTCACACTCCCACTTGTCTGGAAGTCATTTGCTGCAGTTTGGTCAGCAGACGTCATAGCTTTCCTAGCTATGTATGCATGGAAGGTAACATCTTTTTTCTTCTGTGTTTGAAATTACTCCAAGCATTCTGTTCCCTTTTTCTTAATGCCTATCTTTAGCTGTTCTGCATGTTTCAGTGTGCAATCCATGGTTTGCCCATAATTTTGGGCAGATTATTTTACATATATCTATGCTCACCACTGGGAAGTGATGAAGTAGTCATGGCAACAGCTCCTCACTGCTATTTGTGATGAAGGTGAAGGTCTGACATGTTCTGAACAACTCTCATAAGATTATGATACACTCTCGTTGTCATGTTAAGCATTTTTGTAGAGATTTTTCTGTAATCTTGAAATATATATGTGGTTGGTGCAATCCTCTCAAATCCCTGCTGGAAGATTCCATAATGCACAGTCTGTGCCTTCATGGCCACGGCAATCAAAAAGTGTGCAGGGAATGAAATGATTTACATTTTTAATGTTGGTCCTTTTTATGCTTATATACTAAGTTTCTGTTTCTAAATGTTTGTGTCCACACAGGTCACTCTAGGGGTCTTGGATTTAGTTACTAGTTGCAGTATAGCAGCTGAACAGCTTTTAGCATTTCTGACAGTAGTTAATTCCCTCAGCAATGGGTTTTAAAGTAAAAATAGTATTGGCAAAATATGGAAACAGTACTGTGAACTTCTATAATGTGGGGAATCTGTGGCATTGCAGCTGGAATGGCTGCAGCAAAGGACTGATGAAGCTCAGTGACTTGTAATCAACAAATTGTTCTTTTTGGATATTCTTCAATGGGTGCAGCAACATAAGTATCTTATACTCATCCAGTGTAAGTGTCATAGGTCAACTCTTAGAGCCAAAAATGTTCCTGTGGCATTGTCAGTACATTACAAGAGATGGTTTTGCTTGTAAATTCTCTTGCAGATTCCACACACCAGTGCACTAGGTCATAAACACTAGATTTTGGTGCCTTTGTTTCTGTGTGAAGGATTTTCAGATGTTAGAATCTTTAAACCAATTAGCAGACAACTTAAAGCCGAACAGTCAAAGATGGCACATCTCATGCTTGAGACCATACCAGTAACCTTTTGTATTGTTTGGCATTGCAGGTTTGAGTCAGAGGAAGAGATGTCAGAAGTGAAGGTGTAACATTCAAAGGATAGTGTATATGTAAGGATATTGTAGGGACTTGTGGTCCCTGGTATATTATTAGTCAGTGGAGTAGAAAGAGGGGATTCATAGTATTCTTGGTTCACAAAGTCAAAGTTGACAATGCTAAGAGCTGAAAAAACGGGTTAGGAGTGCTTAGTTTTGCAGAAGTTGTTTATTCAATGTGCTGTTTTGTTGTCCACCTCTTGCACGGAGGATGGTTGACCAAGTCTGTGGGACTCTTTTTATCCTTCTCAACCCCAGCCCCCCACCTCCTCCCAGGTGTGTCTAGCTTACAAAAGTCAGCACCCTGCATTCTGATTGTCCAGAATTGAAGAATCAATGCTGTGTCTGCTGTCAGGTGTGGCTGCAAGTGTCCTCATTCTTTATTGGAGATGCTTGCCTATTGGAATTGTACTTTTTGAGATGATTGCATGCAGCAGCTACTTAACTTGCATGTTTTGTCCAATTTTTCCCTCAAGTACTAGGGGTGGCCCCAAGATTCCAAACTAGTTGATATTTACCAACAAATGGCTCCCCATTGAGCAGGGCAAGCTACATGCATCTTTCACACTACTGGTGTGATTTCTACCAATTTGAACATATTGGAACCCATGACCAGATGCAATATAGCTTGGATGCCTTGTTGAGCACATCTTCCAGCACTTCAGAGATGGAATTTTTGTGATTGTGAAGTTTGGTGATTTTATTATAGATAGATATTAGCTTGTGAATATGTTCATCTCACTGTTTGATTTTGCAGCAGTAATCCAGGACCCGGGGTTGAGCTTGTCCATAATGGTACATGTACTGAACCCATCATATTTGATTACTCAGGTAACCAGTAGATTCAGCAGTCACATGGCTTAATCTGTTTGTTCAAGGCACATCTTGTATATTTGATACTTATACATGTGGTTTTATAGTGCTGCATGTAAGAAATTTTCTCTTGCCGTGGACACTAGTATTCACCTTCTCATCTAGAGGGGATTCTGGCATCAAGCAGCAACTTCACAGACACAGGAGCCAACTAGACTTCCTGCACCAGAGGTATTTAATGGAATAGCCCCTCGTACTCCATTTTCTTGCTAAGAACACTTAGTTTTGAGTGGCCAGTAGGAGCAGCACATTAAGTCTTTCAATGTCTCTTGTGCTTTTGCTCCTGTTGTTTTGGTCAGGACTCCAGAATTTTTGGTTTGGGTTGGTTACATATTAGAGTTATATAGTGTCAAGAGGGTTGGAATATACAGTTTGAAAGTTTTCCAGTGTAGAACCAGGACTAGTGAAAGCATGAATGATTCAAGGATTATTGCCTTTCTGTGAGTGCAGAACCAGGGCTAGTGCAGACATACCAGGCATTGAAGACAGCCTCACCCCCTTTCTTATGTGAGAATTTTTCACCATTCCAGCAATTCCTGGATTTTTTTGAAGCGTCTTATGCAACCTGTAGTGAGTCATTGGGAGCTTATGAACATCAAAAAAAATCAGATGTAGATCTTGCAAGTTTATCCAAAAGTTGACGCTACAATCCACCTCATCAAAGGATCGCTTTATGGATTTTCTTCATTAATCATGAGGAATCTCTCAACAAAAATGGCTGAAGGTATATATAGCACTTCCAACTTAATCTATCCCAGTAGCCAGTTAACTCCACTTTCAATACAAAAACTAGCAGGTTTGTTATTGGCTCTGTCTGTAAGGAAGAGACTACTGAGCAATGTAGTTTTCAATTCATTGCACATGCAGCAGAAAAAAGGTTGTCTTGCTGCACATTTTGAGGAATGTATTAGGGTACCTTTACAAATTTCTGTATTGTATTTCAAGTGTGGATTCTGATGCATAATTGGGGCCCGCTATGCCTTCTATGAAAACCCTAAACCCTAACCAACCAAGGGCGGAGGAGCTTGAGGTCTAGGGTGTAATGCAACACTATTGGGGCATTACACGGTGTAATAAATGAGGTTTGCCCATACAGTCAGAAGGACCCGAGTGTTATTTTAGTTTTTTTTCTTATGTTTTCATATGGTTTTCAATAGTTTGTCATTATTTCTGTCGATGTCTAAATGTAAAGTTTAATTTAATACACATTTCATGGACATGAAAAGACACATGTTAATTTGTTTTTTCATATTCATATTGATGGATACTGATTTTTTTTTTAAATGAGGTAATTATTAAATGGAGGTTGTTATTAGGAAAGGTGAGAAATAACTATTAAGAAAGTTGTTAGGAAAAGGAAGTAGTTATGAAGAAAGAAATTGAAATAGTTAGGCTTGAAAATGAATCAGGTAGTTCTTTTTCAAATCGTCTTTGGAATGGTCCATGGACAACCATACAAGGGATTCCAAAAAAAATACCTCATATACTAGTTTCGATTACTCGTCACTAAAAATAACAAGAATTAATTAATCTAGAGAGACCTTATAGATTTGTAAAAGGGCCTTATATATAGCTAAGGAGGAAGATTTATAGCTAAGGATGGAAGATGATAGTAAGGCATTTGTTGTGTAATTCCCATCTTGAGTGGGATATTGAACATGTAAATTGCTTTCTTCAAGGTTTTCACATCATAATAGAAATACAAAACCCACTAAACATTTATAAAATACTCTTGGGGGAGGTGAAGAACATGTTCTTGAATGAAACATGGTGCATGAACAAAAAATTTCACACATGAATGTCAACCCACAAGCTTGTGAAGAGAGAGGATTGCTTTTCCCAACCCCCAAACAAACAACAAAGACAGACAGAATCTGTTCATTCAACATGAGAAAGGAAAGTGAGAAGAGGGTATTAAAGAAAATAAATCTTTTGTGAAAAAAAGTTGTTTGTTGTGGACAAACAATTGAGTGATATTTGGTGATTTTGGCCCCTTTTTTTTATGAACATCTCAAACAAATACAAGTGACAAATTTTTTTGTAGAAACTCCAAAAGTCTTCCAAATCGGAGCTCAAATTAGATATTATTCCAACAAAAAGAAAGCCGTATGACAAAATGTCAAATAAGTAGCAAACAACAACTTTTGCTAAATGTCTTCAAACAAAAGAATATTATTTTTCCCAATTTTTTAAAATAAAAAAATAAATAAAAAAAATTATTATTATGTTTCCTTCTTATCCAAATCTTGATAGCATCTCTAGAAGAAAACCAAAAAGAAAAAAGAAAAAAGAAACAAAAAGGGTGACTCTAGTTTTTCTCAACCAAACAAGTCCTACTAATTTGGTAGAAATATAATTTGATTGCATATTAAATACATGTTACATACCAAAGCCCTTGTAATTAGGGTCATCCAATTGTCACCCAAAATACAAATTAGGTGATGGGTCAAAACCCAAAATGATAGTCTTGTTGGTGAGTAACACTTATGAATTTAGCATACCGAATTCATGAAATGTGAGCTTTCAAGTGAAATGGTGTAGTCTTTTACTTTTAAGTACTTTCAAAACCAACACACACACATACACACTAATGGGGAGTAGATTTAGCCCTAATCCTTTTTGGAATTTCATAACTTTGAAGAAGAAGAAGAAAAGATGAAGAAGACAAACATGAAATTTTATTTTTTTTAAATAATAAAAAATCAAATTTCCATTATGAGAATTATGGAAGCTCGTAATTTATTTTGTGCGCTTTCTCCACATTTCATGGCTAGAAAAAATAAATAAAATAAATCCATATTTTCATCATTTTGGAAACATCATGAAAGAAGGCATGGCCATCTCTCTTTTTTTGGTGAAAGGTAGAAGGCGGCGACGTATCAATTTCACCCCCACTTGGATAGTCCCATAAGCTTTACTCTTTTTTCCTTTTTCTTTCTCCTCCCCCTTTTCTTTACAGCTAGAGAAAGAGGAAAAGGGGAACCTGGAAAACCCTTTATAACACAAACCCAACAACTCCAAGACAAGAAGAAGAAACTCTAGTAAAGTCAACTAACAAAATGGTAAAAGAATGGATATTATTATTATTATTATTATTTTATAATTATTAATAGTACTAGAAATTTATATACATTTTTTATACAAACTTCACAAATTTTCCCTGTTTTTAACAAGAAGAAAAAATTGAGAAAAGCTTGGTTAAACATGGTTTTTCAATGTAATTAAATGTCTTTTTTTCCCAAGCAAAACTTTGTCACACTTGCAAAGTCAAAATATTTAAGATAAAGCACATGGGCGGTGTATTTATCAATTTTCATATGTCAATTGAGTAAGGATAATTTTTTTTAAAAATCCATAGATATATAGAAGGGTTGGGTAAAGGTAATATAAGGCTTTCATGATTTTGTAATCCAAGAAAAGGTAAAAGGCCTATCTTAGGGTTTTGCAAATGGTATGGATCCCATTAAGACAAAAGGTAAATGAGGTGCATTTACAAACTTTGTGGGCCATTCACACCTAGTGCTAACTAAGTAATAACTCACTATTATGAATCAAGAAAAGAACATTCACATATAAAATGTTAACTAACAAAAAAGATGAAATTGCAATGCATAGTATAACTCAATGTTAGAAGAGGTGTTTGCTATCATTTTAATTTTGCAATTTGAAAATTCATGTTACATAGAATTATCAAAAACAATCAAATAATTTAGTATTAAGTGTTATCTCTTATTACATCTCCATCTTGCATATTGCATAGACAAAAGTGCAATGAATCCAACCAAGTTAATAGGAGTCATTTCACATGTCGCTAATGTTTTTTTAACACATTGTTTACAAGTATCGTAAATTAATTTAATGTTGAATATGTGTGTTGTATTTATATAGCAATGTTTTTAGAAAAAAATTAACATTTGGATAAGTTTGAAAATAATCCAAAAAACATGTAATGTTTTTCAACATTTTTAAAAGCTTGTAACCAATGTTTATGTGTTTAAAAACAATATTAAAAAATGTAAAAACATTTTTGTTTAACATTATTTTAATATTGTTTGATCAACCTCATGCTATTAATGAGTTTATAACGGTTATTCAAAAGCCTCTGATAGCTCATTTTATCATGTTTGCACCCTAGCACAATGTTGTAATAATCTTTTGCAAGAAACAAATGTGAGGAGCACAAATGTATTTGAATATTGCATTATTCTTTGCAAAGTAAGTGTTTTAAATTTTTTAATGTCTAATTCTACATAAGCGAACGATTATAGAGTGCAATGGAAATGTTTATACTTGCAATTTCAATTTTCCATGATGGGAAAAAGAATTCAAAAACGTAAGGTTTCTCATGTTTTCCATCTTCTTCAAGTGTTATTTTATTAGTCATTTGTTATGTTCAAATGTCAATGTCTTTTAATCCATTTTTGAAAACCAATTATGTTGCATTCATGACTCTTGTCATTTAATTCAATTCTACAAACAACTTATGATGTACTCATGTTGTATTCTCAATTTTGCACAAACATAAAACACATAGAACACATTAAAATTGTTGTTATAAAACAAAATTCATCGCATCTTTTAGAAACTACATCCTTATGATAAAAGCACTTCATCAAGCTACAAAATTTACAAGAATAAGAGAAAACAAGTTTTCTAAATTCAATTGAAATTGAAATCCATCCATGAAACCTCACCAACATGCAAGAAGATGGAGAATTAGTTATCAATTTAACTGAAGCCAAGAAACAAGAGCATATTATTGCTTTTGATTAAGTAGACCCTTGCGATCAATTCCAAGCAATAGTGATGAAGCATGGAAGAAGGTTTTTCCTGGGTGGTTAATGAAAATTACTCCCAACATTTAAGGAATGAACCCACTTACAAAGACAAATGGGGAACATTGAGTGGTGACTTTGAATTTTTCTATACTACATGGCGAGAACAAACCACAATGAAGATTACTAGTCATTAAGTCCTCAAGAAAAGGTAACATTACATTTACATCACCATTTTGACTATGAGATCTATGACAAGATGAGTGAATTTATAGCAGATAGACCAATTTAGTAGCCTCCTCACATTAAAGATCTTATGAGTGACCTAGATAGTGTATATGGCTAGCATCAAGTCTCACACCAAAAGATCCAATTGATTGCAATGGAGATAGTCATATTGAATATTGTGATGAACAAATTAAATGTGTGAAACAATATGGACCTAATAATCCACATGAAAACAATTGGATGTTCATGCCCCATCCCAAGTGTTGCAAAAACATCACATCAACAATCCCACTCCCAACAATCCGAGAACAAGAAGGTCTAATGTCAACTTCACAAATCCCCTAACCCAATCTAGTAACTCTAGTTTCAATCAACAAGAAAAGAAAAAATTCAAAGTTGATTAATTGGGAGCCAAAACAACAAAAGAAACTATTTCTCAATTTATGTGTAAAAGCTTGATGAATGGCATTATCAATCTCTTAAATGTCATGAGATTAGCTTTTGCAAATAAAAGCAATGTCAACAACACTACAATTCTTACACAACACCAATAACCATTCAATTCATAATCACATGTTAGAACTCGATTCTATTTAGAAGTTTAAGAAAAAAGAATAAACAATTCGAAAACTATTTTCAAATTCATGTTCAATTTTCAAATGATGATAATATTTTGAATTATTGCATGTATGTAATTTTTTATTAAACTTCAATTGGAGTTCAATGATGAAGAATGATACATTTGACAAGAATTGGTATCATGCACGATAGATTGATAGAAGAAATAGTAGGCCCAAAAAAAATTCAATTTATGTGAAAACAAACAATTGGAGGGTAGTCCTTAAACCAATTAGTTTAATAGGCATCACAATAACTATGAAATATGAGGGGTAGGTAGACTTACCATAGATCCCACTAATTTAAGGGCTAGTGGATAGATTTGGAAGAGCCACAATGTTTTTAGAAGGCACAAAAGAACAACTTAAGGACTCCCCATTCCCTCTCTACCACTTCCCTAGGGATGATGTACATTGAAGAAACATGTGAATATAAGGTGTGAAAGTCCATTGAGTACATGAGTGTGTTGTGTGAATTTCTTTTGTAATGATGATGGTAGTACTAGATGGGAATAAGGAAAAAAATGTATTGTTTTATAATCCTTAGTTGGTATAAATGTTTTTTTTTTTTTGTCATAGTGTACAAATGGAAGAAGTGAACATTAGTTTTTCAAGGGTTAAAGAAGGAAACAAGGGTTTAGTTGCCTTCTACCTTGTTAGAGTAGTTGTGTTCGAAGGTATTATAAATATTAGCAACTCTAGCAAATTATCTCCTCAAAGGGTTTAATTTTTCTTGTTATTTATTTACTTATTTATAAATGGATCACCAATTTTATTGTTGTTTATATTTAGGACCAAAAGAGTCTTTCATGTTTATTTCTTTATATTATTTATCAAGAAATTAAAAATTAATTTGTAAGAAATAATTGCCAAGTCTTGTAGGATTTTTTTTAAAAAATTTGCTAACAACCAAAGCAAATGGTCAATTCCTTTTGACATAATTATTTTGAATTGCCCTTGCCTTCCAATTTCATATTGTGTTAGCTCAATATGAACTAATTGCATATCAAGTGCTCATTGAACATCTTCTCAAAATGATCTCCTTGTATTTCAAGTCAATAATGCATAAACTTCAATCACCACATGTGTAATTCTCTTTCAAACCTCAATATGTTTTGAAAAATGAAAGCACAAATTAACACATTAAAAAAGCAAATCAAATGGAGTTCAAACTTCCCAAATAATTCCTTGAAAAAAAATTAAAAAATCCAAATGTTAATCATTCTATATGGTTTTTTTTTTCCCTAAAATCTACCCACCTCCCATCATCATATTTAGTTATGAGAAATTGAAAGAAGCAAGTGGTAGATCTAGGTTTTACCCGATGGCAACATGGCCAAGATTTGATCCTAAAATGTTTGAATGTAAAATTAATGGATAGTCATGCAAAACAAGGACGATAACAATGCAATGTATAGACATCAAATAAAAAATGTTGATTAGAAACTAATTTTCAAACTTTAAGAAATGATTCCCAAGTTTTGTTTGAAAAAACGCTTTAAGCAACTCAATGAAAGTCAAAAAATATACCACAACAAGAACTTCATCATCATCCACGAGTGAGAAAAAAATCAAACCAAACTTGTAATGGAAAAAATAAAGATGCAACAATTTGAAATTTTTAGTAAAAATAACAAGACATGTAAACCAAAATCCATGTATCAAACATGCAATGCAACAAAAATAATACATTAATGTAAACCAAAATCCATGATACAAACATGCAATGCAACAAAAATAATACATTAATGTAAACCAAAATCCATGAATCAAACATGCAACGCAACAAAAATAATACATTAATCACCTACAAATCAAACATATAAATTTAAATTGTGTAAACTTTTTAAAAAAAAAAAGAAAAGATTGAAAAAGAAATTGTGTAGACTACAAAAGGAAGGAGTGGAAAAAACCTCAAATGAGATAAAAACACAACAAAGAGCAATCTAAACAAGCAACAACTAAAGTCCCTTATGGCATTGGTAAGTTAATTATTTGTAACCTTGTCCACCTTAGGTTTGAATCATGGAGCAAATGGGCACCATGTTAGGTTAGTGTTAAATTATTGTAAATTAAATGTTAACCCTAATGTTAGGATGACTAGCAATAAAGTGGCTATCTCTAAGTATGAATGGCCCTTTACATAAGCATGTCTACAAATATTGGGAGTCACCAACCCTTCAAGGTGAAAATTTAAAGAGAGGTAAATATATGAAAACTATTCATCAACTTGGGTAAAATGAATCAAAAAAGGGTTGGCAAAGACAAATTCACCAACATCTTTCCCTACCAAGTTTAATTTTTAATTTTTAATTTTTTAAAAATTAAAAATTAAAAATTAAAAATTAAATTTTTTTTGTTCAATTTTGTGATATCAATAATTTGGCAAACATTTTCCAAAACATTAGTTAAATTTACACCTAGAAAAAAAAAATCCAACATTTTCCAAATTCATTTGTTGAAATAACAATCTTTTCCCCAAAAAAAACATTGCTCACAACTAGGGGTTTTTCAAAACTTCAATATAAAAAAGTTGGTGAACTTTTCCCCCAAAAAGTAGCAAAATTAGTGGAGTTTACAATCCCAAAAAAATTAAAAATTAAAAAAAATCCAAAATTCCCCCATTTTTTTGCTGAAAAACCCCAAAAAATTTCCTCCAATATATATATATATATATTAAAAAAAACTCTCTACCTCTAAGAGGTAAGCTAACATGCATTTTACCCTTTAGAAATGATTTGACCCAAAGGTAAATCCTGGTAGAAGACTTAACCCAGCGAACAATTGGCCCTTTTATACGCCTTTCGGACTCTAGCATTACTCGCCGGGTCACGTAATTGGCCAGAAAAGTGGCGATTTCTTTCTCCCTCTTTTCTTTGTATGGTAGAAAGTTACCACTTGTTTTTGTCCCCAAAGGCCCCATTTCTCCACAAAAGTGGCTATTTATAGGCAAGAGAGAGTGGCGTATTGCGCGCCACCACCCTCGTGCTCTCTCTCCTCTCTGCGTCTCTCTCGTGCGCGGGCGCGGGCGCGATTTGGCTCATCAATTTGCAAATATCACACCAACCCATTGCGCTAAATCTCGTGATTGCAGTACCCGATTGCTCAACTTTCATATGTACTCGTACAACAGACGCGAGAGTGGAATCCATCTCTTTTTTCTTTTTTTTTTCCTGCTCCAAATGCTCCAAATGCAGCACCGATGTTTGTGTTTGTTTGTTTGTCGTTGTTGTTGCGCATTTTTTTGTGATGCCGTTGTGCTTGATTGCTCGATTGAGTGAATCAGTGAAGAGTGGGTAGACTCACAAGTTTTTCAGTAAGTCCAGGGGGTGGTTGGCAAGAAGAGTTTTGTTTCTATATTAGAGCTTTGTTGTTACGTTCTTCTCTGTAAGACTTCTTTCCGTTTGTGATGATGCATTTGTGATGCTCCTCCTCTCCTCCTTCTCCTCCATTCAAGAACTCATTTGCGAGAGCAGACATCATGGAGCAGCAGACTGGAACACTCATGTATAAAAGACAAACTCTCTCTTGATTGATTCCAAGTTTGTGTCTTCTTTCTTTTTGCAGGAGAAAAAAGCCAAAAAAGAAAGAATTCCAGAAGAAGCTCCCGTTACAGTCTGCCTGTTATGTGTGTTGGAAGAGAATTTGTTGAAGAAGAAATTGCTAACCAGTGGGAAGGAAGGAAGAATTTGTGCAAGGATTAGGATTTGTGGATCATCCAGCCTCTGAATTTTGTTTGCAAGGGAGGGAGTGGGCGGTGGTTGTTTTTGTCTGGTATCTTGTGCTTTGTGTTTTTTTTATGTTTTGTACAATGGAAGTTGGAATCATGGAAGCAGCAGTTGCAGTAGGGAGATTCATACGCATAGAAGCTAATAAATCCTGCCACAGTAGAAGCTTGCTGCTGCGGCGTCATCATCATCATGAGGTCCTTGGCTGCAACAGCAAGCCTGGAGCTTTGCACTGTAATTTGAAAATGGGTTTCTCACAGAATGGGTGCCTAAGCAGTCTAAGAGTAGTAGTGCCTCCTGCTACTGCTGCAACAGAGTTCAAGCCTTTGTTGCCCTTGAAGCTTGTTGCAAATTTGTCAAGAATGGGTAAGGTTAATGCTAGCAAAGTGAACGGGACCAAGGTGGAGATAGGCAAGAAAAGCAGCTTGGACCGAGAAGAAGAAGAACATGGGTCCAAGTCCATGTTTTCTTCAATGCCTCCTGCTGTTGCTGCTGACCTGGAATCATATGTCCAGAATCCGGCAATGCAAGCGGTGCTAGTCGCAATGGCCAATGTGGCATTGTTAGCTGTAGAGAAGAAGCAGCAGCAGCAGCAGATCACTACTATTGCTGCTGGCAAGACGGAGGTTCCTGTGGATGCATTGCGGCAGGGAAGATTGGTGGAGGCCAGACTCGTGTATCGCCAGACTTTTGTGATTCGATCTTACGAAGTGGGAGCTGACAAGACGGCTTCCATTGAGACTCTCATGAACCACTTTCAGGTTTGATTTGGTTTGGTTTGGTTCTGTTTTGTTTGTGGCTGGCTAACTGGCAAACCCTAAAGTTAGTTCGCCCCTCTCCTTGCACCAGACACAATATATGGTGGGCAACAGTAGTTTAGGGTTTTCAAACTCTGCAGAAATCATGAACTCCTTCTTCCTGCATGTTGGTCTGCCAATTTGCAGTCTAAGATTGTCCTCATCGTCTTCTTTTTCTTCTTCTTTTTCTTCTTTGGTTTGCAGAAGAAGATTTGAAGGTGATCTCCTAGAGTAGCAGCATCTCCAGCGGTGCTCAGTATGTGACCTTGCAAAGTTATTCTCACATTTTTTTCAGCCCCACCCATAAAACTAAAACTGGGACTACAAATAGATGGGAGACTACTAATAGCAACTAACCTGGACCAATCAGCTGGACCACCTGGCCAATTACAAACAGGGAGCAGCAGTCAGATCATATTTATTACACTCTTCTCTGGCAGGTGCACAGCTTTGCTGTGCACTTCCACCAGCAGCCTCAGGAAACTGCGAAAAAATGCTGGGTCAAAGCCATTTTGCTCAGCCAAACCAGGATGTTTTGACTTTTCTTCATCCAATTTTAATGTGCGGGGTCATATGCTGAGCACCACAGCTCGGAATGCTCTAAGTCTTAGGTTGCTTAGGAAACTGCATGCATTAAATCATCATGTCTGGTGGATATATGTCCCCTAGACATGGTAATTTCTGGTTTGCAGCAGAAGATGCAATTTGGTTTTTGCAGTCCAAGAAGAAAACTATCTTTTTCTCATCTAAGTCTTGAGTATTTGGTGATTTTCTTTTTTTTTCTTTCCTTTGTGGGTCTAGGAAACTGCATTGAATCATGTCTGGATGGCCGGTCTGGCTGGAGATGGGTTTGGAGCAACACATTCTATGATCTGCCACAACCTCATTTGGGTTGTCTCACGCATGCAAGTGCAAGTGGAGCAATATCCAGCTTGGTACATCTTGCCCTGAAACCCCCTCCTTTTTCTGAATTTAAATCAAAACAAAGGTATCATGTGCTTGATATTGAATCAGATATGGAAGTACCATAAGATCATACTTGAGAGTGTATGCATGCGCCATAAGAAATCAAATCGGGTGCTTCCCGATGGCACCCAATTGTGATCTGGGGATGGATAGTCTGTGGGAGATTTCCTCAATTCTCCTGAGAGTTATTTTGAGTCTGTGGGAGTGTGCCCAGGTTCCTTCCTAGGATGCATAGTGCATCATGAGTGCAGTAAAATTCAGAGCTGATGACAACATGCACATTGCAAGCTTCCCATTTGTGGAAGGAAAAAATTATGAGAAGAGAGACTCTGTGAACTCATTTAGTGACCAGTGTCTGTCTAATTGTGTTGCAGGGGAGATGTGGTGGAGATGGATACATGGGTGGCAGGGTCAGGGAAGAATGGGATGAGACGGGACTGGCTTGTGCGAGATTACAAAACAGGGCAGATCCTGGCTCGTGCCACCAGGTAAATTCTTTTTCTTACAATTTTTTGCTTGCAGAGGTGGTGCAGATCACATTGTAAATTTGCCATTGCTGCAACTGCTGTGTTGCCTATTCATTTGATACAGTTAATATCATTTACTCGTGCAGATGCTGCAAGTGTGATTTTTTTTCTCATTTTGCAGGTTTTTTTCTTTTTTTCTTTTTGGATATATATGTGCAGTACATGGGTGATGATGAACAAGAAAACAAGGCGCTTCTCAAAGATGCCCAATGAAGTACGAGGGGAAATTTCTCCACACTTTCTTGAACGCTCTGCAATTGACAACAAGGATTTAGTGACACAAAAAATCAAAAAACTTGGCGATGACTCTGCACAGCTTGTTTGCTCTGGATTGACTGTATGAACACCACTTTCAATTTTCCCCTTTTTGCCAATGCATTTTTTTCTTTTGCAGCCTCACTCAGTGTGGATACTTTGACTCATACTGATCAAAAATACAGATATCCTGTCGAGGTGAACCTTTTAAGGGGGACAAGGACAATAGCCATTTCATCTCTTATTCTTCTTGTCAGTTGTCTTTCTTGCAGCCAAGACGAAATGATTTGGACATGAACCAACATGTTAACAATGTGAAGTACATTGGGTGGATGATGGAGGTAAGAAATAAGCAATCTGACCTTGAAAAGAGCGATATTGTTTGAACAGTGTTCAAATTGCATTTGCATATTCATAATCTTGCAGGAAAGTCAAAGAACTGTAAGTTTGATGGCTACTGCTTTCACAAGTATATTATCTTGTCCATATGGGGATGCATGAATTTCTGTTGATCAAGAGTTTCTCTGAAATTTAGATTTAGTGAATTGGTTTTGATTGCAAGGTTAGAAGCCAATTGACTGAAAGGCTGCCAGATACAAAGTTTTGCCTCCTGCAACTCAAATGAAAGTTTTGTTGTTTGCAGAGTATTCCAAATGCAATTCAGGAAGGCCATGAATTGGAAACTCTTGTACTCGAATACAGGAGAGAGTGTGGCCAATCTGAAGTTGTGCAGTCGCTGGCAAGTACAGAGTCTTCTTCTTCTTCTTCTTCTTCTTCTTCTTATACTGCATGGGCTGAAGCAGAAGAATCAAATAATGGCTGCACAGTTAACAGCAAAGAAGAAGCAACAGCACCTCTTTGCTTGGATGGGTCCTTATCATCATCATCAGAATTGCAGGAGATCAGCAATTCAGCAGATCAAATTGGTCCCTTGCAATTTACACACTTGCTTCGGTTGCAAGTGGATGGTGTTGAGATTGTCCGTGGCAGCACTCTTTGGAGATTGAAGAAGCTACCTTTCCACACTCAATGATCTGTAGCCTTAATTTCCATTTTATGAAATATATATATATTTTTTCATTTGTGGTGCTGGTCATCAACTTTCCAGCACCAAATTCAATTAATGAATGTTGTTAGCATACAGATGATAGTATACCTTCCATGGCCATCAATGATAATTGAACATTTATAGAACTTGAACAAAATGATTATTCAAGCTCGGAAAAACAAAGCATCTCCACCTGAAGAACTTATCAACCTGGGAAAAGAAACCACCCATCTTCACTGCTACTCAATCAATGACCTCTGTGTCAAATGTTTGGTATGTAACCTGTAAAAATTGCATGAAGGAGCTGAAGTATAAGCATGTTTATTTAGAGATCTTGTACACTTACAACATGTGGGATTAGTCTTGGAAACAGGATATATATATTCTGTCTCCTCAAATAAAATTTTATTCTTCTGGCAAATACAGATTTTTCTTGGCAAATTAAATATAGTGGGTATACTTCATTTTGCTGTGTTCTTTGAGTGAAATTCTGTTTAGTGAAAATGTACTATTTTTGTGCACTTCTCTTTGGGTTCAAGGACTTTGTTGTCATTGCTGTTTGGTTTTGTGAATGTGCTGTGAAAAGAATGGAACTCATCAGATATCTCTTTTTCCATGTGAGCTGAATTCAAGGAAAGCTGCATCTTCAATCTGGGCTTGTACCATACCTGGAAGTGTATACTAGACCAAGAACCCACTTGATATTCGAGTCGACAAATGTGGGCGAGCTTCATGCAGATCTTGGAAGTCAGCGATCTTATATGAAAGATCGTCTTTTCCAAAAGAGATGAGAATAGACATTGCCTTAATTTTCCAGTACACAGAGTGGAATCAACAACAGAGCTCATGTTTGGATTCAGTCCACTGCATGTTGCAACATTTGCGGGAATTGCTCCCAATACTTGAACAATCTTTTCCTTCTTTAGATGGCTAGTCACGCAAATCCCACAATTGTGAAAGCACATCGATTTTGCAAGCTCCTTGGAATCTAGAATTATAGTCTTTGACATTCACCATTGTGAAGGAATGAATGATCTCCTCATAACACTTAAAACTTCAATCTTGGCAACTAGCCTCTCTATGTTAAGGAGCTAAACTACACAACTTTGGGTCTATATTTTAGAGTTGTGATCAAAGAATATGTTGACTTATCCTCCTAGTACTATTCTCCTTGTTGTCTTCAAATCATGAACCTAGTGTTTTGATACCATATAGAAAATCTACGTTGTTCAATTGTTAACACATTTTATTAACGTGGAGAAAGAGCTTGGAGGCTCCTTTCAAAGATAAAATATCCTACCCAATTAAAATTACAAGATAACTTAATATGATCTAAAGAAATGTTCATGGCCATAGTTGACCAAAATTGTAGGAGCAACAATGTGGCTCAATCTACAAGCGGATTATAAATCCTACAACTTGGTAATAATAGTGAAGAGTAATGAGGTGATCATGTCCCAACAAAGCGTCATATTGACACTACTTGTGGGCTTGACCTTCAAGAATACCTTGTCACTTATTTCAAATTCTTTGTATGTTGATCTACGTTTATTTGCATGAAAATTTGCATGCTTTTGTACTTTTGAAATGTTTAATTAGTTTCAAGATATGTTGCATAATTTTAGCTCGCAACGCAAATTCATTACATTAAAATGTGTTTATTGACTATGGTTAATGATACATGTAGAACCTATAGTGTGTGGATGCATACACAACATTCCCAAAGAATTTTAAAGGTTTTTTTCAATTTGTGTCATTTATTAAGTTTAATTTGAAGACGCATTTTATGCCAAGTTTCAACACATGTCAACCTATCATGCTTATCCAAATGTGTGCATCCCAAATTGACTTAGTTTAATGCGAATCCAACAATATATACACATAATATGTACCACCCATGTTGAGAAGGTTGGATTTTTGATCATGATGTATGTTTACATATAAGATTAAGCCAAAGAATAAATACACATGTTTGGAATTTTAGTGAAAAGAATTAAATTAAATTCTCATTAAAAATGTTATTTCAAACCAAAAGAGTCTAACATTTCCAAAGCTTCTTGAGCTTTTAAACCATTGTGATTGTTCAAGAATAGGGTTGTTAAGCCAAGGTCTCAAAAAGACCTAACAAGATGGGACATTGACCTACCAAAAGTCCCAAATCCAGATGTCCTTTGTAAAAATTTGGATTAATGGGATGTTTTGATTTAAGGATAACTTAAGTTTGGTCAATAACAAATACACACTTGGACAACACCAAGGATGATGAAAGATGGTGGGGAACACTAATAATGAATGGTGAAACGGGGATAAGCAATACCAAGGCAATTGAAAATGCACACTTAAAAAAGGCATTAGGTTGGACTATATATATATATGACAATTGGGGGCACCAAGGGATGTTGAGGGTGTTGGATATGATTTTGGAGGATGTTAGGGGTTCCAAGAAATATGTAAGGAACATTGGGGGCACTAAAGTTGAAAATATTTTGTATTTTATCATTTTCAAACCATGAAGGGTGTCTAGAGCCATTGGGAAGCACTTTAGGAAGGACATCGGTTGATCTTGGGAGGCCCAATAGATTGTTTTTGGGGCAATAGGGGGCACCCAAAAAAATGTCAATAATGGTGGGATTGCCAAGTAAGATGCCAAGGGATGTTAAGCAAGCCAAAAAGATTAATGTTTTTAATAGATGAAGATTAAATCTCATATTTGACAATTAATGGAAGTGGAAATGATTTTGTGGACAATTGATCTAATCATGGATAACCAATGTCTTGTATCTAATTCTATTTCCTTCAATATCATTTAGCTTTTAAATATATTAATATTTTGACCATATGTTAATTGATCATCAATGGTAGTGTGAAACAATGCACAATCCAAAGTTTATTCATGTCAAAATGTATTTAGTAAACACAACTATATGAAGTAAATATTTCAACATTTCTCTTTCCACTTAATTGTTTTTTCAATAAAATGTTTCCTCTTCCAAAACAATTTGAGTCATGATATTTCAATATTCAATTACAATGAAATAACAATATGAATGTGTCGAAACTTTTCAAAACCTTGTTGAAATTAAACTATGAGATTCAATAAGTTCTTAATAAACATTTGAACATTCAACAATGTTCAAAGTAATAATATCTAAAGTGACAAGTATGTAAAAACTCAAAACATTCTACCATGTACATATTTGCCAAAAAGCATATAAGAACATTTAAATTATGAACATGATCCATTCATTCATACCACATTTAATCATATTTTATGAAGATGTTACAAGTTGAATAAACCATTGACACCACAATTAGGGAGCCAATAATCTCAATAATCAAAACCTATAAATGGTCTTCTAACCTTGTGCCTCTTTAAACCACCCATGAAGCTATCCTTAAATGAAACTCCAAGCAAATAACTTATAAGCATGAAGCTAGGTGTTACATAATTTTGTAAAAAGAATTATTGAAAGAAAGATTGATGAATTTTCCATTTCCCCAAGTTCATCCATTGTTGAATTGCCCCATGGTTTTACATTTTTCAACTTTTTCAAATTCAATTTCTTGGGTTTGATATTTCCCAATTCTTGGGGAGTCATTCTTTTTAAAATTTAAAAGATATGTGAGTAAAAATATTTCATGCCATGAATTAGTTGTTGGATTAAAATTATAATATAATTAATTCTACAATAGTGTTATTCTTATTTTGAAAACTAATTTATAATTAATATAAAATATGCTTTGATTCCTAGTATCAAGACAAAATAGGAAAAAGTCACAATATCAAATATTTTGCTTATAAGTTGTTAGTAGGTTCAATTAATAAATTAGAAAATGAACTAATATCAATAAGTATTTTTTCTAATATTTAGTGGTAATAGTTTGTAAAATAAATTATAAAAAATGAAATTGGATTTTGTTTGTTAAGGAATTTTTGTTGGTGATTTTGAAGTAGTTTGTCAACTCATTATACGTTCATCTTCTATGCACTACTTGTTTGATTTAGTAAAAGACATTGATTATAGTTTTGCAATGTGCCCATACAATGCACTTGGATTGTTTATGTGAAATGGACACCCTTCCTTAGTGAATCACCAACTTTAGATTCCTTGCATGTGTTTTCACTTCATACATTGGCTTTAGATTTGAAAGAAGAATGTACATGGTGGACCTATGATATCAAGCCTCAATGGTACAAGGTCACACATTGGATGTTTTTTATTTACAAATCCATATAAGAATGTTCAAAAAATATTTTTTTCTTGACAAGTATTAAAACCAAAAATATAAATAAATATAGAATATCTAAATTCAATGCAAACAAAAATTTATAGTGAATTAAATATTGTGTATTTTTTTATAAAAAGGTAATAATAGGGTGAGGAAAAAAAAAAACCCCTCACCCAATACCCGTAAACAATTCCTTATTTGACACATGTGGTGTAAAACTTATATTTGGTGTCCCCTCCATGTCCCAACTTTCATTCATCCCTTCATTATTCAACTTTCAAAAAATGTGTAAGGCATTTGACAAAAGTTGACATTTTAAAAAATTGATTACCATGGAAAATGAACGAGTGGTTAAATGATCTCACTGTATTCGAACTCTCATTCCTTCCACTAAAAGGATTAACCCACACATCACATGTTTTCATTGAAATACATTGAATTTAAGGGGTAACTAGAGCATGATCATACACATGAATACATGCAAAACAATTTGAACAATGATTTTATTCTATTGTGCACCAATATCAAGCACACCCTTATTCATGTACTATTTGCATTCGAGACATAGCTACACATACCAAGTTGCACTTGTTTCTTAAATTAAGCACTTAAATGGGTTAGGAACTCTCGTTGGGAACCCATTGTAAAAAAGGAAATTGAGATCCTTTTCCTTTCCACATGTCCTTCCTGTGGCAGATATTCTCCTCTGGTGGTGTGCCTGCCTCTTTTGCAATCATTTGCATTCTTCACATTAGGTCCAACTGTTTTGATATGTTGTGTGGAAGAAAATCCACTTTTGAGCTTCATGGAAGGAAGCATCAAGAGCAGAAAGAAGACCCATGTAGCCCGGGTATTAAACTGGTATTATCTCAAGTGCTATATACTCGTATGAAGGGGGCTGATTTCCCTTCAGCTTGAGGAAACCTTTGCATGCCTCCATTACCTTATGAAGGCATGCAAAGGTTTCCTCAAGCTGAATGGAAATCAGCCTATTTGCCACACACAGGTCATACTACCACTCTTGTCAGTTCTTTGATTGATACCAAGATCAATACCAATCTCTATATCTATATATACCAGGGTTCCAGCTTCATACCCAGTACCCAGCCAACACTAGAAGGCATGCTTGTTGTGCAACTTCTTGTTGTCAGCAACAGGCTCAAGGACCCAAAACAAAAATTGTAGTGTAAATTATTTTACATGTCTAGTGTTTAGTCTATTGGGCTCAGGGACTCTTGCATTCGATCCAACTTTTGGAAGTTTTACCTTCTTAGAATCGGTTTCATGTAATGTGGTTTCTTTGGTGAAAGTGTTTAGACTGTTTAGATTGGAATGGATTGTTTTGGTGTTCAGAGTGTGGACACAGGAGGTAGATGTACAACATCTTATCTATTGGCAGGGCCAGCCTGTTTGTGACGCCTTGTTGAACCTCACATTGCAGGCAAACTAGATTTGAGCATTAGAATCAGTTCGGGCTGATGAATTCCACTATAATTGTCTCAAACTGCACCACTTTTTCAGAGTCAAAAGTTCAGTATTACAGTGTTCAAATTTCAGGATTGGTCTGAAAAGGCCTTAAGTACTTACTACATGAGCTTGTGGATCCAAGTACTGGAACTAACTCCATTTCTTTTTTTCTTGTTCTAGAGAAAGGACTAGAGGCTATTTGTACGCTATTACAAAATATGCGTGCAGTTCACTAGTTCAGTGGACCAATGAATTCATTGCCTTCCATTAGGTCTTGTTCAATGATACAAATGAATTCATTCAAGATCCAATGAAATCACATGGTGTATTAAGACACATTTTATTGTAGGAGTACAACCTCATTCATGAATATGTAATTATAACCAACTATTGCAACAATTTCACTAATTTTGAATTAGTATGCATGTAATTTTGTATGATTAATTTTGCATTTTAATAATGGATATGCAATTTCACTCATGTTAAATTTGTAATTTTGGTCCTCGCTCAAATTTTGAATTTGCTTTTAAGATTATATAGCCTGACAAAACTAAAGATTGTTATCATCTTGTGAGATCATAGATGCATGTTCAACTCCTCTTAGCTCAACATGTGTCACTCAAGCACCACCAAACCTTGTTCTAGATTATCTAACAAACTTATGAAAACATCTGGATCTATGAAGGAAGGTTGTTTGTTTATTTTGTTTGTTTGTCACATTGAAATTTCTCAAACCATGATGCCTTTTGTCACACTCTTTGTATCATTGGAAAGCTCTTGATGAGTATGGGTGTGTCAAGTTGGTTTCATAATGTTTTGACTTACAATGGAGAAGTTATTGAATATTGAACAATTTGTTCATGAACAATTCATTTAAATCAAAACTAAATTTATAAGGGAATTTGGGCCCGCTCTTGATATTGTTAGACATTCAATAAATAAGATTTAACCAAGGTGATTTGAAAATCTTTAGACATGAAGTGTGGGAGACAATGTTTTTTTTTTTTTTTTCGCAAATTTTCACAACTTGACAACAAAAAAAAAAGGGCTGACAAATCCAACAAAGCGATTTTTGAAAATTTTAAAACAAATCACCATATATTGACAAATAAAACTTAGAAGTCATCAAATTTAGAGAATGTGTTTCTGTAGGTCGCCAAAAAAACCTACTAGTCCATTAGGACAGTCGCCATTTACTCCTAATTAATGCTGAGGATCCTAGCTAGTGCACCTACTTGAGGAATTTGAAAAAAAAAAAAAAACATTGGTGGGAGATATTGAATTTTGAATAGTTTTTGTCATTGGAAATTTAATTAAACTAAAAAAAAATGATTTTGAAAGAAAAAATTAGTTGGGTAATCAGTTCTCACATGGGCCAATGGCATAGTAGAGTATCTATAACTTCACCTTGCTACAGTGTAAAAGTTAGGGGTGTGGGGGGTATCCAACAGATTTTGAATATTAATTGAGCATTTTTTATGTAACTATGAAGTATGTTGATTGATGTTCAATGGGATTGTCATTCAAGACTTTGTACTCATATGGGTGAAAGCTCAAAACTACCAAGTCCCTTGATCAAAATAAGAACAATTAAAAAATTCTTTAAAACAACCTGCCTTGATTAAATAATAAATTTCAAAAAAAAAACTTATATTATATGAAAACCTTATTTAGCATTTTTTTTGGGCGAAATATCACCACTAGGCCCAAAAAAAAAGGGTGGGGGTCAGGGAACTTTAAAAGGTCCGAATAGCAAATTCACCAAATTGATCAATGTGTTAATTTTGTTGTTAATTAAAGAAAATATGATATAAGCTATAGTGCTTACGAGTGAGCGAGGGGTAAGCAATTATGTTAAAACTGGCTGTCATATTTTGTGACGCTAAGTAGTTTCCAGTGACTCCGCTGGAGATGCTCTAAGACCGATAATTTGATTAAACCCTCACCCTCTAGAAACATTAAAGAAGTCGGTAATGTAAAGTCACCCTGTCTTCACCCTGTCTTTGGGCCTCCTTTCACCCCCTAACCCCTCTTTCAGTGGTATCCATAAAGTAAGGAAATTTTATTAAATCTGGGTATGAAATGCTGAAGGGTGCTCATTGGGTGAGGAGTGAGGAGGATTCAGGAGTCCAAAAACTGTGTTAAAAAAACCAATGATGCTCTCAAGAAGTAAAGTCCATGTTAGATGGAGGAGAGAGGTAACTATGAGGGAAAGGTTGAGTCTTGTTATTAGAGCCTCACTTTCTGTCACTTTATGAAAAAGGACTTTAGTTTTCGTGTGCAATCCTTAGTTTCTCCCCCATCCCCATCCATGAACCTGAAAAGATGGAATCTACAAAAATGAGAGACTACTTAACTCTCACCACCTGGGCCAATCATTGTAGTTGGCCAATGATAAACAATCATTTATTGCTGAGAAACAGTCATTTCTTTTGAAGGCCCCAAGCAGTTTCACAGTGTAATTCTTAGCAAGTCCTCATCCAAAAAGTACTGTACAAGGGCATTTTATGGCTTCCATTGGGCATGCTCTGACATATAAGTATTTTACATCTGAAATATATTATACAGGCTAAGTGTCTCTTTCCATTAGGCTACTCTGATCACAAATTCTACTTCAATAGTAGCTTTTCATTACATTTTGTCCATCTAATTGTGCTCGTAGTCACCTCAAAGCTCTACAGGTCAAAGCATTGACAAAATGAAAAGCTGAGAGTCGACAACCTCTGAGTGTGATTGGAACATGACATTCGTCTTTCTTAAAATTGAAACAAATGTTCATTCTATGCCCTTTCCTTTAGACAGTTCTAGGTATGAAATATTCCTACTGTTCCCAATATTTGATTACTTACATATTTTCAACCCAATTGCAACGTGTAACTCTCCCATGGAAAGTGCTTATCCATGCAACAAGACCAAGACTCCATCTCTTTCCATTAGGCTGTTCTGATCACAATATAGCCACCCACTCCCCCCCCCAACATCCATTGGGAAAGTTGGAATAGGGGTTTTTTTTCGATTTTTTTTAAAATTAAAATTTCATTAATTTAAAAATATTAATAACTTTTATAGATGATATTCAGGTCAACCAAGTAGTAAGTTATTAGAATTTGAAAATTAAATGCCATAAAATTATCAATTTAATTGGCTATCAAAAAATCAAGAACCGATTGATAGGTTATTAATAACTAGCTTGATAACCAAGTCAAAACTCAATAACCAACCAACTTGGTTTTATACCCTACTACTAGGTACCTATGCGTGTGGATGCTGGTTAACCTATGGACAACTTTCCTTTTTAACCCCAAAAGTTGGGCCCCCATGTTTATGGCTTATGCCATCATCACTCTTCCCACCTTTGTCTTGAGGACTAACTAACCCTGGTCAGTGATATGGTGGGGGAGGGAGGGGATGTGTGTGAGTGTATTTTTGTTTCTATGTTTTGGAAATCCTTGCTTCTAAGGAATCTAGTAGAACCCACATCATGGAAGGACATAACCTTCAACTCCAAAAGCTTGAGGATCAATAGTAGGTGGAAATTCAAAGTGGACATTTAATGAGTAGTAGTATCATGTGAGGTTCACATAAAATGCCACCATTTGGCATCTCATTCCTTCTAGAACTAGTTGTTGATGATGATGGCATAAGCAAGTGGTGATGGGAGCCCAACTAGGTACCTTGGTCTAGGGTATATTGGGAATGTTGTGGGGTTCTTCTCTTAGAAAAGAGAGAAGCTTTTGGTCCCAATTTTGACATTGCAGAATTTATTTGGAGGTTTTTCAAGTTCGGGTTTGAGCTTGGTTTCTTTTTCAAATTTTAAACCTTTTGGTTTTAGTTCTAGCACAATTTCTCAAATTTAAAAGCCTTTGGATTCAATTCAAAAACCAAGTTTAATTTCATGTATAAATTACACATTCCTTCATGCTAAAAATTGTACATGTACAAAGTTTTACTACAAATTAAAATAAGGTTTTATGTAAGTATGAAGTTCAACAACTAATGAAAATTAATGTTTAATTATAAAGTTCAACCTACTTTGTTCATGACCATGTTTTTTTTAAATGTGGTATATTGCACATCTTTTTTTTTCTCTAATTTTTGTGAAATGGGAATAAGCAACAAGCACCCCAAGGTAAATTTAACATTAAAAAATGATCAAAGTTCTTAAAAAGTTGTCCAAACTTTTATTCATATAGCATGAAAGTGGCAACTTGACTTCAAAAATCAATTTTTTTTTCAATCTTTCAAGCAAATTTTTTATAAATCCATAATGAATTATTTTGTTTTAAAAAAATTTGGTCGCTACACTACCAAATTCAACGCAAAAGACAATAAATCGAACATATTATGCTCATGTCACATTATGATAAGCACCAAATAGTTTTTTACATAGAAATGAATGAAACCACAAACTTTATGGCATTAATGTGTTGTGAACCATGGCTCTATTAAATATGGACTACTCCAAATGAATATGGGTCACAATTGATTTAAAGCAAAGATGATAAAGCCTTTGACTGTGAACCACAACATAAACCCAATTTTGTTCTAAGAGCATCTCCACCAACTTGGGCCCCCTATTTGGGCCTCTATCAATAATTACCATATTGGACATAGAGTGTTTTTATTCTCCCATCCCTACTTATAAAGTATAAACATGAAAAATTGAACAATATAAAGTGAGAGACTATTGAAATGCAATCACATGAGCCAATCATTATGGTGAACCAATTGAAGCTAGTCATTTTGTTTTATTGACTTTTTTTCAAGATCCCTATAATCTAGTGCGTATTTACAAGTCCAAACTCAATTTCACACCATTTGAAGGCCATGCTTCATCCACAGTATTTTGTGCATGTTGTTTTACTCCTCTAGGTGGAGATGCTCTAAAGGGTCAAAGGGTAAGTTAAACATCTAAAAAAAACCATAATCGCATAGAAGCCTTTTGGAAGGAGAGAACATACCCAAGGCTATAGCTCCCAAATTGTTACAATGTAGGGTAATATTGCCTTGGATTTGTGACATTAATTCTCGAAATAAACAACCACCCAAGCCAAAACCAAGGTAGTTCTTATTTGGGAATGCCTCACCTTGAGGCATTACCTAATGTAAAGCATCATCAAATTTTATTTTATTTTTTTCATTTTGTCTTGTGATATTGAATTGATATCCACCATGTATCATGGGGAAATGAAAAAAATTAGGTCGAGAACTTAGGGTTTAGTGTTTGGACCCATTTGTTGGTCGGTCACAATGGACATTTCAATTTTTGAAATGCCTTGCCTTTGGTGGAGGAAAGATTCCACTATTATGGTGCATTCACACTTGATGTTAAGTCAATGTTAAATGAAAATCTAGGTGGCATCCTAGATGGCACTGAATGTTAAATGGGCCATAGCTTAATGTTAAGTGAATGTTAACTTAACATAAAATTTTAATGGTAACAAGGTTTAAGTCCTATATGGGTAGCATGGATGGTGCTAGGGGACTCAAGCTTAATGTCCCTAACACTAAGTATGAATGCAGCTCAAATAAAATGGCCTGCAAATAGACTTTATTTTTTTCTCTTGGCACTTTACACTACCAAAAACCTCTTCAGACACTCTCACTAAGACTAGTAACAATACATATACATTATGACAATCTTGTAGCAAAGCAATTTCCATGCAATGAAAAATCTAACTATTGAATGCATAAAAATGTTAAGGAAGCTGATAATTGAGTTTGTGGGAGTTTGCTTGTTTGCACATGGAAGCAATTGTGGTGGCATTTTTGGTACTTACAATTATGTCCTCTAGTGATTCAAATATAAATTCCCCACGAACTACAATCTTTAATTATCAATAATCCATTTCTCTTTTAAGTATGTATTTTTTATATTTAATTTAAATTATATAAATATATCTTTAATGCAATATATTCAAATTGTAATTCCTCATAGCTTTTGAGGAGTACATCTTTTGTTGTTGAAGGTTACATTTTATATGTTGTAGCTGCAACATTGAAAAGAAATGGTGATAGTGACATTAACATCTGGGATAGAATGTATGATTCTTGATGGTTTTCTTTTTTGGGTGAGTTTTATGTTTGTGTGAAGTTTACAATTTTGAGGTTTGAATTTTGCTCCAACTTCCAATGACCGGCAATTTATAGTTCTTTGCTCAATGAAACTTTGTAATCTTTAATAATGCAAAATGTTCATAATGTCCAATGTCCAACCACAACCCATTGTCTATAGAAATAAAGCTTGACAATCAAGACTACCAATCTAATTTGTTTATGACCTTTGTTGCACTCCTCAAAATTTTGCTACAAATCTTCAAAAATGTTGAAAGTGGAACTACTTTGACAAGGTATCAAGTTCTTCACAAGAGAATCAAGATCTTGCCATGTTTAGGGTACCAACCTTGTTGCATGGAAGGGGAGCTAATGATCTAAGATCATTGACTACAAAAGGGTTGCCAATTATAGAAGGTATTTTAAAGTTTTACATGAACAAGATTTTTTTTGGAAATCTTAGAGTCAGACCAACCTTACTTGGGCCTTTTTTTGCATGAATGATGACAAACTTGTAGACATTATCAACGTTCAAATTTTGTTGTGCATAGTTTATTACAATGAACAATTGGTCCAACTATCCTTATTCAACAAATGAAATGTAAGAAAAGTTTGATCACTCATTTCAAAGTGAATGGGATCACAAAAAATGATAAAAGACATGTGTGTCGAAACTCCAAGCTTTTTTAAAAACTATCTAAAGAAATGATGAACACCATAAGAGATCCACATATCTAACAAATTTCTAATAAGAAGCATGGAATTACTGAATTTTAATATGATTTCTAATTTCTTCAATGTCAAATGTAGGAGTCCAACCATGAAAATGTTAAATTTCTAAATTTTAAATGTGTTGGGTTTTTTTTTTTGTTGTAAACAAAAAACATTAGCTTTTGAATTTTAGGTTGATGAAAACTACCTCTAGTTGTCATTGATGTTAAACATTTTAAATGTTTTGATGTGGGTTTGATTATATGAAATAAAAGAAAATTTATTTTAGTGTGCAAATTGTTAATGAATCACTAAGATTCAATTCATTAAGAACACTATTTATATATATATTCTTTCCTATGTGTTGTTATTTCTTATGGAATTGTTTTTAGGTAAAAGTTGCAACTAGAAAGTTGCCAAGTTTGTTGATATTTATATTTTGCTATAGCAATTATTGGGTAGTCCTTTTTTTTGGGATATGATATGTAGTAGGTTAGCACCAATTGAAAGGGTTCCATTTAAAGAATAATTCAATGCCATGGGTGAAGTGCATCAAATTCAATTTTGATGTTGCAAATGGGATTGCCGTGATCAAGTGTGGGTAAAGGTGCTATGGGTTGTTATTTTTCTTGGGGAGGGAAAGCAAACAACATTGTTATAAGTGGGTTTTTGCAACAATTGGTTGTTGAAGTTTTTTAGGCCCTTCTACCAAATGGGTGATGAAACTTAATTCAATCAAACAAATATGATTATTGTATCTTTTCCAATTTGATTTTTTCTAAGTATTGAACCTTTTAAACTCTTCTTTGGATCATTGATGTTTGTGATATATGAATTTGCAATATGGACCAATAATTTTGCTATCACTTTGTTATCTAAATGCACATGTTTGTTGATGTTTATATTATGTTACAACAATTGCCTAAATCTTTTAAGCATGGACTTATGTTTTATTTATTATAGCTTTTGGTTTTGCAAATATAATATTTGGGTCATGCCTTTGAGCATTCCAAAGGACCTCATTTCTTCTAGGTGGTTTGTTGGTTGTGGTGGATGTTGACAATTAACAAGGTTTGATACTTTCTTATTATAAACAAGAGGATCTAGATTTGAACTTCAGTGGATTTTTTTAAAGGAACAATTGCCTTATATATTTAAATAAATGGAAAAAAAAATTGTGTTGGATTTTTTAGGTTCACAAATAAAATTGTAATGTTTTAAAATGTATTATTGCATCGAAAAATGACATTGTTGTGTTACAATTGTTAAATGTAATCATATATTGTTGGTCAAGTTCTTCCACCATTATGTCATGGAAAATTGCTCAAACTATTGTGGACAATTTGAATCATGTTGTTTTAGCTTGCATGTTGAACTAATCTTTTAGACACTAGCTATTCAATGATGTGTTGAATGTGGCAATCATGATGAGCTTGAAGTTTCAACAAAACATACAAATCCTACCATACCAAATGACATGGTTGATGATGTGATTGGTGGGTATTCAAATGTTAAATTAGTAAAACTTCAAAATGTAAGTCATATGCATGTTAGATCCATTTGTGTCTTTCATGTGATAGTTTCAATATGAAAGGGCTCACAACATGTTATGTCTTATGTTGGATCCTAGATATAAGATCTTGAACTTTGTGTTTCCATTCATTGGGTGCAATACTGGCATTTTGATTATTGATGAATATGATCACAAGTCATTAATCCCAATATTGTTGAAGTGTAATGAACATTTGCATCACATTTCTAGAACTCCATATTCATAGTATGTTCAAATGGATATTGATGCAAAATGTAATTCAAGGACATATTTGAAATGGGAACTTGTGCCAATGACCCTATGTAGGAATGTGTTAATTGAAAATTCTTGTTATTCTAGTTTCAAGTTGACGTCAAATGAATAAAATGTCTTTTGCAATGGTGTAACAATCACAAAACTATGTTCCTTACCATGTGATTGTTTACAAAAAAAAATTTGGAAATTGCAAAATCTCATATTGAAACAAAACACATTTTCTCTAATCTTACTAGTATTCTAACTAATCTACATCAATGTAAGCTACAAATTAATAATCTTGAAAAGTAAATTTTTGTTCACAAAAATTGGCCTCATGGTCCTAGGTTGAGTTGTAAGGGTGGCCCCGAAAGTATGGTAAATATGGTTGAACTTGAAATAAATCTTTAAAAAAATTGGAAGAAGAATATGAAAGAGTTTTGATGTTTGATGTACATGTTAATGCCCATGTAAATTATGTTAGTTCACAACTTCCCTTCAATTTATATCTTGTAAATGAAAAACAAACAAGACATTTTGATTGTGCTACTTTCAATTTTGATGTTGTTGTTTTTCATTGATATTGTTGCCTTCCATTTTGATGCTAGTACATTTATGTTTTTCTTTTAATTTTCCTTACATTGAATGTTTTTTATATGTGTTCTATGCATGTGACTAGGGACTTGGAAGGGGTTATTGGTTATTGTTTGTAGTTTGTCCTAAGAAGGGGTAACTAGTTATTATTTACAATATGCCATGGTTTGCGTAATGGCTATAAGTGGAGGCAATCACAAAAGGATGCAAGAATGAGCTTTTGTGGGTTGGATGAATATAAAATACCATAAATTGGGGATTTTTGTTTGGAAACATTTTGTCCTTCTTCTTGGATCAATTTTGTGAATTACTTTGATTTAATTGGATGCCATGAACTTGTTTGTTTATGTTGAGACATCCATAATCAAACATTAGAATGATGTGGGCAAACATGTAAACATGTGGTGGCAATTAAATGTGTAGTATCATTCATTTTGTCAGCATGCATTGGAGCTAATGCAATATTGTAAAGCCCTCTAGATTTTAAACAATCTTATGTTTGATAATTTTGATGTTTTCAATTAGTTTTGAGCTATTGTTGGTTTTGAACTTGTTAGAATTAGTTGTTAGTTTTAATTTTTAAACCAACAAAGAAAGGGCAAAATGTTGCAATGAAGATTGTTGCATTTGAGATGCAATAGATGTTTGGTGTTTGGTTATCATTTTAACATTGAAAAGGAACTAATTATGAATATTTTTTTAATTGCATTTTTCCAACTACCAACCCCTTATTTCTTTGTATTTTGCCTTTGAAAGCTTGTCATTGAAAGTAAATTGAAAATCAATGACATAAAAGATCTTCATCAAAATTTGTAAATTAGTGATTCAAAGAACATGTTCAAAATTGTTAACAACCTTTTCATAACCATCAATGGTCATGTTCTTTAAATTAAATAATCATGGCATATAATTGCTTATTATTTTATCATGATATAATTGGTTCAATTAGGTACTAAAAAAACTTTTAAAATTTTAATATCAAAATAGGTAGGTTGTTTGATTTTGAAAGTTTTCAAAAAATTCAAAATCAAAGGCTCTTTGATTTTTTAACTTTTGAAACAACAAAACCAACAATTTTTAAAAAAATTAAAGAACAACCCAACACTAGAAATAACTAGTATTGGGTGGCTATCAACTTTTAAACAAACAAATTATTTACAATATTGAATTTTTTAACAAGTTTTCATACTAGCTTAGTAATGGTGTCAGGGTCCAAAGGTAATTTTTGGTTAGTATGTTGTGAATATTGACCTAGTATTGAAATTGGCATGGTCATGTTATCATTTCAAGTCCTTATAAAGCAAATATTGGTATGAGATTATATGACATCATGCCCCTATTAAACAAATATTCTTATGAAGCTAATATTGCCTTGGGTCATATTAGGCTAGTTAGTTTTTTGATATCATAACAAGTTTTTTGTCCATATACCATGGTTCCAACATGGTAACTGCCCAACACCCAAAATAATGGTTATGGCATGTACATAAATTAGCTACCAAAATTGCATGCACATATTTTAAGAGCTTTCCAAAGGCAATTTGTGTGTTTTGAACCTAAGGAATTTCCTAAAATTTGTAACCCCAATGCATGCAAGAAAATGAAAAACAATGTGTCCTACCACCCACAAGTGCATGTACACCATCCATTAGAAATGCATTATGGCATAGGTGTGGATGAACCACATTTGAATTACCAAGGTAACATACCCTATGCACCTACTTATTTTTCCCTCGCTTCACTTAACAATCTAGTATCAACCTATATAAGTGGGTATTTATCATAGGTAAGTATGTAGGGAATGTAAAATATTATTTAGGCATGTAAGTAAGCCATTTGGTGGTTACTAGGTACGTTGATGCATGTGGATGGTTAGTATACGATACATTGTCATTAGCTATGGGATGAGAATACAATGAATTCTTTTTTCCTATCTAGAAAACATCCATCTTGCATGGTATGTTGATGGGTGTTAGTTCACTTTGGCCTTTAGAGACTTTCTATGAAATATGAACCATTGTACTTACAATTTCATATGAAGTATAGTAATCAAATTGTGTGAAAATACACCTTATTGATGGTAAAAAATTATATTTGGGAGCATTAAAAGCATTTGAATTTTTTGTGAAGGGTTAATAAAAGTGGCCCATGGCATAATTATAATTATATGAAATTGCCATATTCACACTAAATTTGTTCAAGATAGTGACACCTATTTGAGAGCTTCACTACAAATAAATGAATGCTTTTGATTAGCCAATGTTAACAATTATTAAATTACATGGTGAGATTTAAATGATTTCTTAGATTACATTAGTAATTTTTCCTGGAATGGGTGGGGAAGGGGGACTAATTAAAGTTGAATCTTGGATGTGGTAATACTAAGGGGCACCAATAGAACTACCATTATACAGCAAGTCATATGCTAAGAACTTGAAATTGCATTAGGTATAAGAATGATTATGAGTGAAAAAAAATTGATTGTTTAACCAACATGCTATATTTTTAGTTTTATGCGCCTAATTACAGAAAAAAGTTTTACAACATGAATTTGAATTTTTTTGAAAGAATTTTTTTTTTGTTCCCAAAAATATCCTTCCCCAAGATTCTTAAAATTTTGAAGTTGATACATGTGAGGTGTTCTTCTAGTAAACAATAGGATTTGAAACTATGTTTTCGAATTCACAATTTGACACTTCTTTCATTTTTCAATTTAGACATTAAGATTGTGTGTAAAGTACCCAAGATAGGGTGTTTTAGTTTTGTTTTTAATTGAAATAGAAGGTGAGAGGCGAGATAGACAATTGACATACAACATAACATAATAATAGCATATTGAACTCCAATGACCACTAAAATTTGTGGTAATTGGAATTTGATCTTATATGTTGTGTTTTCAAGTGTTTGGCAATGTGTGTAATTTTTTTTCTTTTTTTCATATGTGAGATTTGGAGCAAAAGATTCTTGTCATTTTTGTGTGTGCAATTTTAAGGAGTGGCACATTAGTTTTGTGTGTAAGAATTCATTTTAGTTTGTGAAATATGGAATAGACAATTCTTGTCAATTTGTTTGTGTACAATTTGGAAGAACAACATGATTTTTATGTGATGATTTGAAGAGAGGTCATAGATAAGAGAGGACTTTCTTAGCATTGTAAGGCTCTACTCATCTCACACATTTATTTATTTATTGGTTTTTTGATGAGGTCACATTTATTTTTTCTTTTGTCACATCTCAAAGAAACAAATACTAGCAATAAGGAAAAATGTGTAAAAAAAACAATGTAGGGTTAAAGATCATCAATTGGGTTTTTGATGGAATATAACTTTGAATTATAGAGAATGTAGTTGTCTTTGACTTGCAAATGTGATAGATTAATGATTTTTTGGCTTCTTGAAATTCTTGCTTTAAGTGATACATGGGAATACCATTTAGAGAAAGTTGGAGAATATGACTTTTTTTTGTTTTGTGGAGTTGTAACATTATTTATTTGACTTTCCAAGATGCATGAAATGGAAAATTGAAAAAGCTAATCTTGTTATAATTGATTCATGTGATGACTTATTGAAAAGAGGAAAATTATTCTTTGCAATTGATGCATGATTTGAGTAAATGGAGTATTACATCTTCTTTTGTCAAAGACTTGCTTTGATATGGCTTTTCCCGAAACATGAGCCACCTTAAAAATAATTGTTGTTAATTTAATTTAATTTAATTTATTTATTACAAGCAAGGAACATTGAAAATGTGTTTTCTTTTTCATGTTCTCATCCTTAGTTTTGACATTGGTCCCCTATTTGGGTGACTTTAAAAAATATTTATTAAATTATTTGCTATTTGATCTAAATTCAAGATTCCAAAAAAAAGAAGTATTTAACAACATTATTTTATCAAAATAGGTCCACCCACATCCAATAAATGATTTTTTTTCTTTAGTTTTGTGGGTTCAATAGTTTGGTGATTTATTATTTTAAATTGCATTTTTTGGGTCAAATTTGCTCTAGGGAGACCAAAAAAATTAACATTTCAAATGAAGTTAATACCACAATGGTGTAAAAATTAATTCAACTCTTGTAAATTTGCACATGATCTTTGGATGTTAAAAGACCCCAAAAAAGAAAGTGACCACTTTTGACTAGTTGGTTATAATGTTTGGCTACACATTGATTATTATTGATCGATGACCTTAGTGATTGGCCCATGGGTGCATTTAAATGCTCTCTCAATGTGTAATGTTCACTATTTATTGTTTATTGGTGAACATTACACATTGAGGGAGGGGCAAACAATTAACACTAAAATTGGATGTGATAAACAAATGATATTGCCCCAAATATTACATAGTTGAAATCCCTTTCATGGCTTTATAATTTTCAATTTTATCAATTGATTGTAATAGGGCAACTACACCTATCACTAAACACACTTTTATCATTGAATGGCCAAATAGTTGACATGTTGACCTATGCCGAAATGGTGAATCATCCACTATCATTCATCATAGAACTTAGGATTAAATATTCAATGGGAAAAAATGAAATTGCTTTTCTTGCACAAGCAACTAGGGCTATTGTAATTGTGTTTGGTCATACATGTAATGCATAACACTTGTTTTTAGTATGTGTTCAAATTTTTTGAAAAGGTATTTGGTGATAAGATGAGAGTTGTCACATTAAAATGCACACAATTGCACACAAACCCACAAATATTTGTTTGGAGGGACACAATTCACAATAACATAAGTGGGAAATGACAAAATCATCTCCCATTGACCACTTTATTATTTAAAACATCATTTAAATTTGTATAATAACTAAGTTGGTCCTTCACGTACTAGAGAAAATATTTTTAACGACACATTTTGTGCCCTTGTATTGCATCTTTATGGCTCCATTGACCTTTTATCGACATTTTTTAAAGGCATACCATATAGGGTGTAAAATGCATGGTAGGGGGCTACCTAAATAAAATTTTAGGGTTAATTTTGTTCAAAATGGATCTTTAGTTCTTTTGGGAAAAAATGGCACATGCTTCAAATCAACATTTCCTTCAAGAAGGTCAAATTTAAAATTTAATATGCCTAGAAAGTGGTAGAATTTGCCTTTCAAAATCCTTCACATGAGTTGTAACGGACATTATTAACCAAAGTAACACTAATAAGATAATGTTAAACACCCCCATATATTAAACTTTGAAGGGGTGTTAGAAAAACGATTGTGGTGCCATATGCAATTTTGCCACAAGGTTTGATTTGAAAAGTGAAAATAAATATAAATTTGGATGGAGTTGTTTCAAGTAGTAAAACATAAGCTAATGATAACATTATTGGAAACATGGGTTCAATTCACTAACCCATTTCACTATTAGCCTTTAAAAATGAAATGAATTCACTAGCTAATGTTTTAGCCTAGTGTGATTTCACCATGGGTAAAATCATTTACACCTAATTCATTAAAATTATTTGTATCTATATATATATATATATATATATATATATATTGAATGTGTATATTTATTAATTCATTAAGATATTCATATGTTATAATTTGTATTAAATTTATTTTCATGAAAGAAAGTACCTTTCAAAAAATTAGATGAAAATATTATTCAAAATAAAATTTAATACAATTTACAATACCGAAAAATATATATGTTTATAAACTAATAATTAAACATATAATGTTAGTAGTTTACATGATGTTAAAATTAGATGATAAACTCACTTACCCCTAAATCAAAATAATTCATTTTAGGGCCCATTTTTGTGTTATTCAAATTAAACATTGATTAGAATAAAAATTTTAATTATTAGTTTATAATTTATGAATTCATTTTAAAAATATTTATATAAAAAATAATTTAAAAATTTGAAAAACCCTTAAAAAGATGAAACTTTACTATTCATGATAAAATTTAATAAAAATAACAATATTCAAAATATATATGTGCAGAAATTAGTAATTATTTTATATACTTTATACAACATTATAAAGTATAAAAGAAATTAACATAATATTATGTGGGGATACATAATATAATATATTATCATTAACAATCATATGTTTTCTGAAACAAAAAATCAATGTTATTTTTATATAGGTTTATTCACAAATTATGTTATTTGCAAGATTGTTTTCTTCCTCAAAGCATGTTGTTGAAATGTATGAAATAAAAAAAGTCAAATGCATTTTCAGTTAGAAAATTTATTTTCCTTTAAAAAAATTATATGTTTGAAAATCTTAGAAAAAAATATAGAATGAAATTCATTTGACAAAGTATGGAAAAAAATGATTAAAGAAAGAAAGAAATTTCAAGACACCATTGTCGAAATGTATTCAATTGCAAGTTTCAAATATATTTTGAATCATATTAAATAGTTATCTCTTTCTTTAAATTTTTTAAAGATGTGTACATAATGTCTTAGAATGAATTTTTTTTTCCCTTGTGGGCAAACTATGAAAAAGATAATAACGGTTAAAAGAAATAAAAAAATTTCAAGACATCATTGTTGAAATGTATTAAATTGCAAGATTCAAATGCATTTTCAATCAAATTAAATAGTTTTTTCTTTTAAAAAAATAAAGATGATTACATTTTTTAAAAAATCTTTTTAAATGAACTTTAATTTTTTTTTCATTTGGACATAGTATGAGAAAAATAATAATAGTTAAAATTGGCTTTTGCATAACATTTGGAATAAAAAAAAAAATCTACATATCACCCCACTTGTTTCATGTCAAATCAATTGGTTGGATGGAAATGGCAATGGGTTATCACCTTGGAATCCATGGTTCAAACCTCAGTAATACTTCCATGTCATCAATAATGTATGTTGATCATATTTATGTAAAATGATATTTATTATCAATAATTAAAAATAAAAATCCAATTAGTATTAAATAAAATATAAATAAGTAATTCAAAAAAATTAAATTAATTAAAAAAATGCTACATGGAAAATTTTAATTTGATTAATTTTTAGTGGATTCACTTATTTGTACCAATTGTTTCGATCACTAAGTAATGTAATGATTTTATTAAATTTTAAATCTATTGAATTAATGATGATTTCAACTGAATGATTAATAAAACTTCCAGTGAAACAGGGACAAATTCTTACTAGTGTAATCCTACTTGAATTAGTGTTGGGCAATTTTTACATTTTTCTGAGAATTGATGGTTCCAGTTCTCTCATAAAGTTGTAAGAACCAACTTGGTTGTTTTCAAAATAAATTTCTTTTTATGAAAACCATTCAAATTATGAAAAAAATTGTTTTTAAAATTTCAGTCAATTTTCAAAGTTATTGATTCCAAATATTTTAAGAAATTATCATTTCCAATGATTCCAACAATTCGATCATTGAATTTATATTATTCAAACAACAAGGTGAGCAATGTGCATTAAAAATGGGCACTCAAGATATTCTTCAATTCATCACCATAGTTTGTCCCATATTCTCTGCTCAAAGGTGTGGGCATGTATTGTATAGAGCTTAGTTTGAAACAAGCCCTTCTTATGTTAGTTACCAACACATTGGAGAGCATTAAAAAAATAGTGTCAATTGAAATGATCCATTAAAATAAAAACATTGAGCTTTGGGATGTATTGACAAGGAACTAATAAATAATTGCATATTACCTACCCTTAAAGTAGGTAACCCTGTAATCTTAGACCTTGAAAATTGAAAATCGCCTTTAATATTTTTAAATACCTTGGGCAATTCTCATAATTCTCACTTTTTATTTATAGTAATGGCTGTGGAGTGAGTGATTTTCATTGAAGTGAGAATTGGAGGGGGTAGGTTTCCAGATGGGGGTTTAAGTGTAGGAATGACCAATGGTGATGGTTAACAATTATCAAGGTAAGAATTGACCTGAAAACTAAGCTAGAATGGATCTCACCTCAATTCCAAGAATTGCTCAACACATTGGTTTGAATCCCATGAGAAGTTGCCAAAAAAAATTTAAAAAATAAAAATTATATATATATATATATATATAATTTGAATGGCATGAGAAGTTGCAGAACATACATAGATATATATAGATATATATATATGTTCTGTGTAGAATATTAGAACATGAACCAGATGGTTCTGCACAAAACTATTCAGGGCACAAATGAGAAGCCCTGTGAAGTTTGATGGGGCGGGGGGTAGGAGGATACCAGCCTTGGGCACAGATCTCAAATCACCGAAGGGTCTGTACTCAAATAGGGGGTTTCCTGGGGTTTGTGGGTTGGCAGAACCATGGAAAGATAAAAGGTGGGAGATGGGTTAATGAAGTGACAGAAGTGGGAGTGGCTGGTGGAGTGTGTGGTGTGGTGGACCCAGGATCAGTTAGTTGCAGTGGGCCCAGGACCAGTTAGTTGCAGGAGGGAGCAGTACCAGTTAGAATTAAGCAGTAAAAAGCAGGCAGGGGGCAGAGGGTGGGTGACATTACTAAATTCTAATGGGGACTTAATGAAACATGCCTCCAAGGGGAGGGGGAGGGGGAGGGAGAGGAGGGTAGGGAGGAAGTGCCTGTCACCATGAATGCCTTTGCAACCTTCCTCCTGTTTGCTTGCTGGTGGTGATGGTGGTGGTGGTGGTGATGACTTAGAGAGCTGTCAACAACAGGTTTGCAAGTCACACTCACACACCCAAAGACATCTAGCCTTTGTTCTTATTACTGCATCTCAAATCACGGAAGGGCTTGTACTGGAATAGGCTAGATGCCTTTGTTCTTATTACTGCTGCATTGCCTCTCTTCCTCCTCCCACTAGGTATTGTTCTTCTAAGCTCTGCTGGACTTGGTCAGTTTGTGGTTCCCCCCCCCGCCCCCACCCCTACCTACTAGCAGCTCTGAGATTAGCACACAGTTGAGACCTTTGTTCAAGGTTTCAGGTAGGTGGGAGGAACTGTTTCAAGCTTAGCTGAAGAATAGGAGGAGGAAGGGAGGGAGTTTGGGGAAGCGTTTTGTTTTATGAGTTGGAAGGATTGAGTGGTATGGATGGAGGCATTGGAGTAAGAGTGGGATCTGCAGCAGCTGCTTCGACTTCAGCTCACTGGCAACAATGCTCAGGGACAAGTCACTTCCCTTCGCACAACCAGAAGAGAGTCACTTCCTTTCCTTGCTCCAGGTAGGTCACTCAAATAACCTCCCACCCCCTTCCTGCATTGCAGCTTGGTTTTGTTTCTTTTCTAGTTCAAAGATATAGTTAGGCTTTGTTGAGTTGAATCCAGTCTGTTAAACCTCTTCTGAAACTAGTGTAGAATATGGAGCTGTGGAAACCAATTGTAGGTGAGGCAATGCCCATCTTTTGGGTGTTGGGTTTGTTGCTGGGTCTGGTCTACAGATCAAGCTCTCTCTACCCCCTCGGGTCAAATGCTTTTGGGTTGGCTTTTTCCTCCCTTTTTTCGTGTGTGTGTGTTTTGTTTGGGAAGGGTGCTTAGATTTGGGGTCGTCTGTGTAGACAGGAGTTGTCTGCAGGAGTTCAGCTGCAGCAGGACAATCGTGTGAGCTGTTCCCGTGCCAGTGCAGTGGCTAGGGAAGTACCAGAAGTGAATGGAACAAAGGTAGAGGGAAGGAAGCTGCATGCATCAAAGATGCAAGGGTTGGAGCTAACTTCACCACAGGGGGAGAAGAATCGTGGGGGGGCATTGATGCCACCATCATTATCATCGTCTTCCAGAGCTCCAAACAAAAGTGTGGATCCAGGGACGTCAGGGATATGGATTGCTGTTGCAGTGGCAGCTGCAATCTTTGAGATGGACAGACAAAAGAGGGAGGAAGAAGAATCAACTGCTGCCACAAGGTTGGTACCCATCGACACTTTGCGACGAGGCCAACTTGTGGAAAATGATTTGGTTTATCGGCAAGCATTCATCATCCGGTCATATGAAGCTGGCTTCGACAGGATTGCCTCTATCGAAACTCTCTCAAACCTCTTCCAGGTAAATGGGTGATGGTTGTCTGGATGGTGCTAATCCTCCTGCCACTGCAGGGATTGAGAACAAATTTCCCACAGTTACCACAGGCTCTCTCAATGATAACATTTGTTTATCTGATATGAATCCTGTTTCTTCCCACATAAATAAATTGTGTCTGCATTGTGGGAAGCTTCTCTCTTCATGGTGACTCAAGAATCTCTGGTTATGCTGCAGAATCTCATGCTGACAACCATCAGGGCAGTGCACAAAACAAGAGCTCTGAGAAGCAGATTCATTTTGCAGCTTTCATTTTGTAAGTAAGAGAGTTTCCTAATCCATGTAGGTTTTGATGTGGCAGGAGACAGCACTGAACCATGTGGGCATGTCAACATTTGTGGGAGATGGAATGGGCACTACCCATGCCATGATGCGACACCGTCTCATCTGGGTTGTTACTCGAATGCACGTTGAAGTCAATCGCTACCCTGTTTGGTAATCTCCTGGCAAACTGCTGAAGTTTCTTGTGCCATCCATCAAGAATTTACATAGATTGTGTGAATGTGATGCTGAAGAGAAAAGCTATGTTTTGCCAAGACACATTTGTTGCATATGCTCAAATGTCTGCATATTTCCCAATTTTCAATTACCTGCCATCTCCAAATACATCAGTGTGGTCAAACCAATTTTCAGGATGTTGGGAGTGGCAATTCTTGCAGGGGGGATGTGGTAGAAATAGATTCATGGGTGGCAGCAGAAGGGAAGAATGGAATGCGTCGTGACTTTCTGGTTCGTGACATTACTACAGGTCAAGTCATCTCTCGTGCTACCAGGTGTGTTGCACACTTGCTCACTTGCTTGCTCTTAGGGTTTGCACCAAAGTTTAGTGCTTTTTGTTGCTCAGTAGAGAATCAAGTGTATAACCAGTTCAAAAAGAAGTAACTCCAGCTGTTGTTGTTGTTAATGGGATGCGTACTCATAATTCTCAATCAAAAGTGTAGTACTACAGGAAACTGAAAATGCTGCTTTTTGCTGCAGCACATGGGTGATGATGAACCAGGACACAAGGCGACTTTCAAAGATGCCCAAGGATGTCCTAGACGAGATTTCCACATACTTTCTGGATCAAAGTGTGATTAAGGATGATGACAGATGTCAGAGGATCAAGAAACTGACGGACTCTGCACCCTACATCCGCTCCAACCTTGTGGTAAGCTTAATGACGATTCCATGAATTTGATGCAAATGCATCTGGATGGCTGAGAGTGCTCACAAATTACATTCTCATGTGAGCCCTCTTTGAACTTCTCATATTCTGACAACAGGAGCATTTGTCAAATGCCAATTGTTGTAATCAAAGGTGCATTCTCACATGGGTTTGAACGTGGGAGTTGTTGCAGCCACGTCTGAACGACATGGATATGAACCAGCATGTCAACAATGTGAAGTACATTGGCTGGGTGCTAGAGGTATGTACTTGCTTGGTTCCTCTCCATCCTTGTTTGGTTTTGCACTCCCCCTCTAGGTTCACAACAGCAATAATTGTCTTGCACATATGGGGTCTTGCTGATAACACCCACCCAATTGTTTGATCAAACAATTGGTCTGCCATGTTTGGTACTCTCCTGTTCACGATTACTGAACTGAACAATTTTTTGTGTGTAACACAGAGTGTGCCACAATCACTATCTGTAGCCCATGAGCTGACGAGCATGACACTGGAATACAGAAGAGAGTGCACGCCATCAGACATAGTTCAGTCGCTCTCTTGCCCTGACTCTCCTCTACCCATTTCAAACTCCTCTTCATCTTCATCATCATCATCATCATCATCACAGCAAAGCCACAACAACAACAACAACAACGGGAGTGCCTTGTTAGGAAATGGAGCCCTCGATGGCTCCCCTGGTGCAGTGTCTTGCTCATCTGGAGCTCTTAAAAGTGCAACTTTGAGCCCTCCAACTGTAATGTGTGTGCATTACACACACCTGCTGAGGATGCAATCTGATGGAACAGAGATACTTCGTGGCAGGACAAGTTGGCGATTGAAACAGCGCTACAACAACAGCAACAACAACAACAACAACAACGGTGCAAGCCACTGAGTGAGGGAGCGAGTGAGTTTTGCAGGTATGGTTTGGAAACTATTTTCATTTGCTGCCTGACTGAAAATTATGCCTGACCCTCTTCTCCTTTCAACCTAGAAAGCTCCCCCTCAAATCGGTCGTGTGTGGTTGAGCTTTTTTGGCTCCTGCTCATGCAATAATGTAAAACTGTGTACAATTGAAATAGCAAGTAGTAGTGTTCTTGACATCCCTTTGAAGTAAGAGAAGCTCCAGATTGTTTACCTTGCTAGCTATTATTTTTCTTGGGTTCAATATCCCGTCTTTGATGCCCAATTCATTTTTTCTGGGTTCAATATCCGATCTTTGATGCCCAATTTGTTTTTTCTGGGTTCAATATCCCATCTTTGATACCCAATTTAATTTTTTCTGGGTTCAAAATCCCAATTTTTGATGCCCAATTTTATTTTTTTCTGGGTTCAATATCCCATCTCTGATACCCAATTTTATTTTTTCTGGGTTCGATATCCCATCTTTGATGCCCAATTTATTTTTTCTGGGTTCAATATCTCATCTTTGATGCCCAATTTAATTTTTTCTGGGTTCACTATCCTATTTTCGGTGCCCAATTTAATTTTTTCTGGGTTCAATATCCCATCTTTAATGCCTGATTTTATTTTTTTCTGGGTTCAATTGCGACTTCGAAGGTGTATAGTAGTCTGTGCATGAAATCAGAGTTATTGGATAAAGTCTCCCAATACTTTACCATGGTTGGCATGAAATCAGAGTTATTGGCAAAAGTCTCCCAATACTTTACCATGGTTGGCATGAAATCAGAGTTATTGGCAAAAGTCTCCCAATACTTTACCATGGTTGGCATGAAATCAGAGTTATTGGCAAAAGTCTCCCAATGCTCTTACCATGGTTGGCGGTTCTCAGGCACATGTGATTCTTTCATGTTCTGACATCTGGAGGTTCTTATGATTGATGATCATTTAATATTAACTAGTGTGGCCTGGGCTGTTGGCCCAAGTGTTACCATCTCCTCAACTGATTTCTCCTTCCAAAAAACCTGGTTTTTTGGAATTTATTTGAGTTTTCAGTGGCAGAAATCACTTAAAAATCAATATCTCCCACATTCTGAATCCAAATCCTACTAAATAAATATTACATCCTGCTCATCGAGATCTTTCCAACGACATCAAAGGCACATTCCAGTTGCTCTGAGATTTTCAGCTATGATTTAATTTAATTTTCAGGGAAGAAATCATTCAATATTCAAGAACTTTTGCACCGCAAGTGCTGACATCATGGTTTGAAGCCCATGCACCCCTGCTTGTCGAGAGCTTTCCAAAGACACCAAGAACATGATCTGAAGCATCCTGGTTTGGTGGACCTCATAACTACAAAACAAACTACCTCCTTCTCCTTCATAGATAGATGTGTTTTGCCACCACCGGCAATTGTTGAGTACAGAACTGGTTAAAGAACTGGAGGGGTTTATTGTGGTTTTTGATAACTGTCCAACATTGGTCCTTCTTGGTATCAATACTTGGTTTTTGTTGTTCAGGGCATTGGCATGAGTTTTTCTTAGAGGATTTGGGCCATGGCTTTAGGTGAAGACTACACATCCACTTGGGTCTACAACATCAAGTGTGAGCTTGGACCTTGTGACCAAAAATAGATGATCTTGAAGCTTACCTATATAAAATGCCTGGTAACTTAGAACTAGCTTAATTGTCTTAGTTCTTTGGACTCAAAGCTCCAAAAGGTGAAGGTAGATGCTTAGGGTTTATTTCAAGGATCCACTCCATTGTAATGAGGATTTTTAGGGTTTGCATAATTTGCACTAGAAAAGCATAGTTTTCTCAAATTTTTGTTGCAATATAACAAAATTCGTTAGCAAAAACATTCTGATTTTGTGGACTACATGTTGCAATATGTGGAATTAGACTGTTCACAATTCTAAACAAGTTGTGGACTACAATTGCACCATCTAGTCCTCAACTTGGGTCCATTATGGTGTATCGATTTGGCTTGTCAAAGTCTCAACCCACAACAAAGTCATTCTTAAATGGTAGGTGGCTAACTCCATGTACACACCGAGAGCATTCATGAAACTCACTTTGGGTCCTTCCTAATACTTGTTTCACCTCACTTGGTGTCACTATCATCATTTCAAAGGGCTACTTATGTTGAATGGGAATTGAAGCATGTCTCCCAAATAATGTTCTAAACTACTACTTGTCTCTATCACACTCACTCTATTTGCACCCACTTCCCAATTGTGTACTCCCTCCATTGTCCATTTCAATGACTTTTGAAACACCTCTCACTTTCTTCAGCTCTAAATCATCATGGTCATTGTTGCTACATTGTCACCTCTTGTTTATCCTCCATGCGAGATTTGATTGTGATTTGGTAGTAATGGACATGATGTTGCATGTGCACAACATTCATGTGACGTGGACATGCAACCCTCTTTGCAATTTTCACCATAAGTTTTGAAATTGACCCTTTATCTACTCCATTGTTTCAATGTGTTTTTTTTTATGGTTTCTTAACCAAGATGTTCTATATAGGTTGCTTTTCAAGTTGAGTTTTATGTATATATCTCTTAATGTTATATTGTGTTCTCACTCGTCTCAATTGACATTTTGTTGCCTCCATTTCAATGGCTAGGCACGTGAACTTAAAAGCTAGTGTTAAGTAAGTTTAGAACATCAGGTCCCATCATAGAGTCGTGTGTCTTGCAACCCCATTTTTGCTATTCATTGACATAAGATTTAAAAACACAATTAACCAAAATTGTGTACGGATTCATGAAATAAAATGAGATGCACACAATGAGAATTGGGATAGGTAGATGAAATAATTTGAATGTCAAATCATTTTCTTCCTCCCCTTGCTTACTTCTAGAAAGCTTTAAGGCCAAATTATTGGCTTTTGGGCTAATTTAAAATTATTACATATGTTATATAGGTGTGTTTGAAGATTATCTTTTCTCACTTTAGGGTTACATTAATGTGAAATTTTTTCATTTGCATAGGCATTTTGCTTTTTGAAATGCTTGTCCTCTTTTTTCATTTGTTTCAGATGATACCCATTAAGTATCATCTCTTAGGAATCATGAGACAAAAAATGAAAAAAAGAAGGGGTCATAGGTTTTTATGTCAAGTAACACCCCTTAGAGGAGCAAGTTGTTTCCAAGGGCATTTTGGTAAACCCTAAACCCTAAACCTCTCCCTCTTCTTAGGGTTTAGGGTTTAAACCTGTCCCTTTTCCGAAACAAGAGAGGTGCTCAACTCTGTCGTGCATAGGCCCTTATTATTCTAGTAAGGTGCTCGCCCTACCACTTAACAGCCCCACTCACATGTTTTTAGTGTAATATTAGGGCATGTTACTCCCCATTTTTGGCTCTGCTTTTTGTGGGCTGTCTTGAAAATGGAAAGCCAGCATCAATGTTTTGTTTTGTTTTGTTTTGGGTCAATTTTGTGATGTAGCGAAAGTGGTGATCATTCATCCATAATAAGATTTAGCCAAATTTGGCTACAAGCTAAATATGAAAGTATATATTTTTAAAAAAACCTCTTTCTATATTTTTGGCTATCTAGTTGAACAGATCTACAGAAAAATCTGGAATTTTTTTCTTAAATTTTTGTCGAATTATGGCTATTGAATCCCAAACAGCACTCGATTGTAGCCCCTTTTAAAAAAATAAATTTCACTTTCTGGCTATATATAGCTAGCCCCGCAAAAAAAAGGCCGGGGCCCAGCATCTAAGTCCTAAGGGCCTACGACGTAGATCACGAGGCGTAAAGGCCTATGTCGTAGATCACGAGGCGTAGAGACCTACACGAGGCGTAGAGACCTATGTCGTAGATCACGGGGCGTGAGGAGGAAGATTGCGGGGGGTTTTCGCGCCCATAAATAGAGTCGAGGGTCTTGTTCTGCCCGTAATTTCCCCTTCGTCTTAATTCCTCCTCCCCTGGCTCTGCGGGGCTTCCTCTACCGTCTTCGACGACTGCCTGTCGCGAGCTCGCTGCTTGTCGCCTGCTTTGATTTTGAAAGGTACGACTGTGTCTGCTTTGTGAAGTTTGATTGTTGCGCAAGTAGCTTCTTCGATTGTTTCTTTTCGTGTGAATTTCTTGTTGTTGTTGTCAGGGCAAACGTTTTTTCCATATATCTCTCTTGTTCAATGGGGGTATAGACTTACTTACTACAGTGGTGCTTTACGCTGCCCTGTTTCTAAATAGAATGTTTCGGCAACGGCAGAAAGATATGGTTTCACATAGTTTTCTGAGTTTTCTTATGAAATGTTGGTGAGAGCGTGACATCAGAGGATGGTTTGGGGTTCCGATTGGAAGCGACTTTTTAGGAGAAAAGTCTTTAGCAAATTTTGTTCACTTACTAGACATTCGTGTTCAAGTCTAATCACCCTTTGGGTACAAGGGAGAGTCGCCAGTTGCGTTTTCTGTTTGTGTGTGTCAGAAGCGCAAGTGGAGAATATATCCTGTACGTTATTGTATAGGTTTTAGTGTTAAGGTTTTTTTTTTTTTTTCCTCCTTTTTTACGCCATTGGCTCTTCTTGCTCATTCAAGTAGAGCATGTTTGCCAGTCTGTTGTTACAGGCAAAAGGAAACATGGCATCCAAGGGAAGGAAAGAAAGCGGTGGCGGCGGAGGAAAAACCTCGACAACTTCCGGGAGCAAAGCTGCTTCCACTCCTGCAACAAAGACACCATCAGAGGCATCATCACTCAACTCCTATGGGGGATATCAGAATTTCATGCACTCCTCTGGTCTGCGGATGTGGAACCAGGAAGACCACAATGAGGCCAAGTCCATTGCCCAAGCTTTTGTAGATGCAGATGGTCAGGCTGCCAAGGGAAGGAGCAGCAGTAAGTCTCATGTCAGTCGGTAGAGAAATTCTGAATGAAGAGATTCTTCTGCTACTGCACATGTAAGTTGTAACTTGTGAACTACCTGTAGTTTTGTATGGAGTACCTTTGCTGACTGAATTTTATACTGCTCTTGGGGGTAGAATATGTTGGTTGCCAATTTGTTTTGCTTCTCAAAATCGAACCAATGACAGATATCAGTTTGCACTTGAAGAGCATGGGCATGCAGTGTGTCAACTTTGTTTTTTGGCAGAGTTTCTATGCACTCATTTTTGACATAAAACACTTGCAAATGGGAATCGAGAGGGATGGCTGTCTGACTGTCATGGTCCCTTGTAGATTTAAGGGGGGAAAAAAGTATGAAATTTTTCATGAAATTTAAATATTCAAAAGGACTGCAAAATATCTCAAGGTTGGGCTGTGGTAGGTCCAGCCAGAAGTCGTGATGGATCTGGAGCAGCAAGTCCAGATTGCTGGCCTTGAGCGAAGTAGCCAAATGGCCACCAGCCCAGAGTATGTCCTGATTCTCCCAATGCCTTTGAACCTTTGACACATGCATATATGATGTACAAGAAGAACAAAATAGCAGCCAACCCTAAGATGGTTCCCAATACAATGAATGGCCATTTCACTACCCTCCACAATGTGCTTGATTTTTTTCCTGAACAGCAAAAATTGGCACACAGTTAACAACAGTATGAAATGCTACTATTCATTGTGCTCCTTGTCTAGGGCAGGTACCAGGCTAGAACCATGTTATATAGACCCAATACCAGTACCAGGCCGGTAGGTATGATTTTAAAAAAAAGATCCAATACCAGTACCAGCTGGTATGTTCAGAAGTTGATACCCACCTAAAATTGATCTAGAGGTATGCAAACAATCCAACTCCGAAAGAATCAGGTATGTTCAAAAGTTGATACCTGCCTAACACTCATTGGTCTAGACTAGTTGGTATGCACTGATCCAACAACTGTGATATGATCATAGGAAGTGATTCTGCCAGGTTTTCAAGTGTCTTTAAACGACAGAATCAGCCCGCTCAATCAATTATTTTCCTACCTATGCCACACTCCCAATGCTCCCATTTCCTAACCCTAGTGTTATTTCACACCTATATACAATCTATCCTTTATGCTAGAGAACATGTACCCAGGGTGCATTCTGCCACCTGGTTTGGCACCAATGCAATGCCAGTCCTAGAGGGCTTGGCCTACTGGCCTCACACTAATGACTCACTAGGCGGCAGAATCTGGCAGGTTAAGGCCTGAAGATGGGCATTACCAGAATATGAGGGGTCTTCCACCTCAGGGCAGATTCTGATTCCTGGTTACAGCCCTGTTTGAGGGCCTTAACACATGTAAAGAACTGGTGAGGATCCTTATCAAGTGTAAGAACCCTGCCAAAAATGTAAGATGCCTGCCCTCAACTACACTAAGAAATTTTTGCCAGTTCCAATTTATAGAACTAGGGGTGTGTTCTCTAGTATGTAAAGCACTGCTTGGATTTTTCCTTCATATTTTCAGCTCCCTTATCTGCCTGAAGAAACCTGTTTTTAGCAGGCAGGACCTTCTGCAGTGGAGGTACCAGTCAGGTTGTACTGAGATTTTCTAACCAGCAGAAGGTACCAGCCAGCATATTACTATTTCTAAAAAGTGAAAAAAATCCCAGCTCTGCTTTACGCATGAAAAGGACTGGAGTATATGCCATTCTCCTATACAAAGAGGTGCACAAAAGTGGCCCATTATGGACCTCCCACTGTTTGGCTACTGGAGTGAAAGTGCCAATTTCTGAATCATATTCAAGGACTGAACTTTGGAATCACAGCCAAGGAATTCAAACCTAGAAGCAACAGCAGGAGGAACTATGAATGATTTTAAGGAATTGGAAGCTGACCATGCAGGATCACAGAAAGCACATAAGTGGAAGACAATCTCCCTGCAACCGAGACAACAATGGAAAATTCCACACTTTCTCCAAATCTTCCTCCAAGAGTGAGTGGCACTTGGCTTTCTTCACCATCCATTAAAGCCAGTGTATTCAGCTTGATTTCATAGCCCTGCACAATTGAATCCATTTCCTTTATCTGTCCATTGAATCCATTTCCTTATATCTGTCCCAACTGTGGATAATGGGCAATTTCAGGAACCTATGAAATTGCAGAATCATAATATGATTATGTCCTTCACATGTGAAATTAGTTTCATTCCAGAATTACATAATTACATTGAGTTAATTACTAAATGATTATTAATTAAATTTCATTACAGTGATTCATGACAAAGAGAGCTGACTTGAGCACGCACAAAAGAAACACACTTTCTGATCCTCTAGCATCAGTTCTTAATGAACATTCAGGTTGAAAAAAATCCACCCCAATGCAGTGAATAAGCTTGTGTGTATATTATTGCCGAAGGAGTTCTACCCCTAAATTAAAGAAATCCTAATCGATTTTTGGCTGAAGAAATGGCAAGCAACACACCCCCCTGCTTGGAAAACAATCAAGCTCGTTTTGAATGCAGATGGAGAAATCAAGCTTGCAAAACAGTTACCCACCCACTGTCCAATTTAATGTGCATATGAAGAAAGAACACTGGGGATCATCGTCATCATCATCATCAAAGCAAAAGGTGCAGAAGGGATATGTGTAAGGTATTGAATGATTTTGGAACACTGACTGACCTGCACAATATGACCAGGAGGCAAAACTGGAGTGATTTTGACGAAGGAGACATATTCACCCATAACAGCAGAGTAACTGAAAACCGTTGCATTAAATGAGGGCTCTAGATCTGCTCCACTGATGCGCAAGTCGCCCAAAACTGCAGGCAGAAGAGTTGCTGCTGGAGTCTCGGACAATTGAGATTGAGCAGAAATTGCAAGCTCCGAAGAGGACTTAAACATGACATCAGCTTCCAAATCTTTTCCTCCATATTCTTCATTGGAGAAAGATCCAGGGTTGTTGTTCAGATTGAACCCTAGTGGCCGCCGCTCATGCCCATAACAACCATACTTATTAGTAGGTCCACCAGAAAATTGAGCTAGCTGATCTAGCTTCTGCTGATGCGCAAGGGATGCAAGACATAGTGGTAAGAAGATGATGCTCACAAGAAGGCACAAGATGCTCACACTGCACTCCATTTCTCTCTCACAAAAAAAGCTTCAAACAGTACTGAAGAACAGCAGCAGCAGCAGCAGCAGCAAAGAAATGCCCATAAACTCCAACAGAATTGTAGTGAGAAAGAAAAGGAAATTTGGACCAAAACTGATTCAAGTGTGCCAAAGCTTCACTCTTCTTTTTGCATGTAATATCCATGTTTGGACAAGTGGCACACCATGTGGTCCAATGGAATTATTTAACTGGGAAAATTTTAATTGGGAAATTGATTTTTACCTTGGTGGCGCCATTTGCATTTTTTAGTCATCCATTTTTGGCAAATGGAATCCATGATCCAGGGTTTTTTTTTAAATAATTAAAATAATTTTTAAATTTTGTATTTTAATAAATAATTTTGTGACAAGGACAATTTTGCAATTTCTTTTCCCCCAAAAAATCAGTTGAACTTGCACTAGAGAAAAAAAAATGTAAAATTTTCCCATTTTTTTTGAGTTGGGAGATTTTTTTTTAATTATTTTGATTTTTAAAAATAAAACATTGATTAATATATTGATCCAAAAAATGAACCATTGATATTCCTATTTTCTGATATTGGGTCATTGGCTAGCATCCCAAGAGGGATTTAGTATTAAATGGCAACAGGTTTTTAGAACCCATCTAAATAGTTTTTAAAATGCTACCAAACTAAAATTAGAGTCCAACTGTGGGCAAAAGTTTTGAGACTTTTTTTTTTTTGGTTGGAAATTTGACAATTTTTTTGCAGAAACCCTTTCATTTTTCACATTTTGGCGAAATTTTGCACTAAAAAAAAACCCCTGATTTTCCATCACTATCTTGGTAACAAGCAAGGGTGTATTGCAATTTGGCATTATAGTTAATTTTTTTAAAATTCATAACAAGACTTTGATTTCACATGTGAAACTATGTAATTAAATATCAATTATGTAGTTTCTTTCACAATTAATTTAAATATCTATTTAAGAAGTTGAAACAATATAATTATTGTATGAAAGTAATGACATAAGAAAACCAAAAAATAAATTTATATGTTTTTATGTAATTTAGTGCTTAAATTACATTCACATGTGAGATTACATAATCAATTCAAATTTGCATTTACTCTATATATATCACATATAAGTGACTTACAAAAAGGCCTCCAACAAAAAAACGACCATTGTGAGTTGCTTTGAGTCACTAGACAAACTCTTGTGGTTGAATCTTGCCAAACATACTCTTGTGATGTACACTTGAAATTGCCCATTGTTTGTTTTTTTTTATTCTACCACATATTAGAGATATCTGTAAAGTCAGGAAAAGACAGCACTAGTACCCTGAGTTTGGTCATACACAGGGCGAGATTCAAAAAAACCTGCAAAAAAGTACATTAGCATTCAACGGGGGGTGAAACTCAGGAAACCATCAATTTTGATGGTTTCCTAGTTTCACTTGTCTTTCTTTTTTTCCTGAGCGCCTCCACTGCTGCTACATAGATTTTCACTGCTCCTACTGTAGAGCTACTATAATTCCTCTCGAACCTTGTGCATTAAATGCTGAGATTCAGCATTTCGTACTGAGTTTCAGCATTTCATACTGAGATTTAATAAATTTTCATTATTTTGCGGATACCACTAAAAGAGGCGTTAGGGGGTGAAAGGAGGCCCAAAAGACAGGGTGACATTACGCATTTCTCTATTCCACCAAAAGGAACTTGTCTATTTTGATTGGCCAATGATGATGATTAGATCCTTCAACGTTTCTGGCCTGCAATAGATATACATGATTGTTGGAAGCTTGACCCTGCAGTTAGTTATCATGGTTGCTTGAGGTAGTTTTTCGATCTGTCAGAGCTTGAAGGAGGAGAAAAAGAACTTGCAAGTAGCAGTTGCACATTTGCTTCCAATGAGGACAAAATAAGCAAGAGTAATTTGCAAGCAGTGAGATGAATGAGGAGGTAGCAATCAGCTATTGAAAACTCCAAATCCGACAATACAAACATGGTTGGAAACACTCGGACTCAAGAGTGCAACAATTAGGGTACAACATCTGGAAAACTAGCTACATACATGTGCATATTGGCAATGCCTTGAACTGCAATATCACCATACCATGAAGCTTTGGAGGTCTCATAATTGATCTCTTTCCAAGGGGTGTGGTGATGATTCCTGTTCTGCAATGGATTGAAGCATGGAGCCATGTTCTTAGGGGTTGTCTTCCAGGAGGTAAGATCTTTCATATTCTGACACTTGATGATGCAGTTGCCTGAACTATTGGATGCTCCAAACCCTAGCATCATGTACAAGCCTCTCTTCTTGATACTAGCTGATCATTGATGGAGCTTGAATGTTTTTGCAGGTCACATTATGGTCAATTGTGGAAGCTCATGTGCAAGGGAAGCTGAGGGGCAGAATGTGCAAGAGATGATGGACCATAGATTACAATGGAGGAGGTACTTATGGCAAGGTTTGCAGGAAAAAGTAGGTGGTACTGGCAAGAACACACTAGCTTTGACTGGACCCACTCCAGATTTGCATGTCTAGAAACAAGCCTTGCCTGCGTGCTGAAGGGAAGGTGTGACTAGTTGGGCTCCCATCTTCCTAGCAAATATAACAATTGACTGGTCAAGTCCTATTGTTAGAAATTTGTGTAGTGATACATGTCTCACAGATCCCTGGTATCACTGCTAATTACAGAAGCTTGTCAAATGTGCAGATTAGATCTGCATCAAGTGCAAATAGGGAGCATGGATCTCTTTTTCATAGTTCCATTTATGCATGCGCTCATTTTTGTGTTCTGATAGAGATGTGGGTCCTCCCACATATACAATCTCCAGGATGTTTTGGCAGTGACTACTAGTGACAAGAAAACAGTGAATGCTGTCACCTCCTTGATGGGCACCACGGCAGACATTCACTTAGCTTCATGTGGGAGAGTCGGACTGACTCCATGTTGAATTGTATGCATCAACTCCCTAATCTCAAAATGCCTTGATTGCTGGGATTGCTGGAAGAGTAAGTTCCTATATCATGAACACTTTCTTCATATCTATCTAGCTTTTCTTGCATGATGGCTGATTTGAATATTGTTTTGATTTGTTCACGACAAGTGTTGACATTTGCACAAATGATCTTTGAAGCTATATATTAGAGAGTCACTTTCAAAGCTCATGAAGAGATTTCATCACCAAAGTAGGAATGAGGTCCTAATTTTCAAACCCCTTCATGAGCATAATACATAGTACCATGTATCACATTTCAAGAAAGAAAACCTTTCATGCCCATGGACAAGAGAGAAGGCCAAAAGCTTGGAAATGAAAAGCAGAGAGTTTTGGGAGTGGTGTGGTTTCATGTTGTTCAGTAGTTCCTGTTCAGGTTTTGATCTTGCTATGATAAGTACTTTCACATATGAGGAGGGGCTTTGGAGGCAGACTAGAGTACCTCTATTGCTTGCAGAGTCTCATCACAATTTTTTGTGTTGGGAACTTTTGGTTTTTGGTGCTACAAACGCAACATGGTGTTGGAAAAGAGACAAGAGGAGCTTTCGGTTTTTGGTGCTACAAACACAACATGGTCTTGAAAAAGAGACAAGAGGAGCTTTTGGTTTTTTGTGCTACAAACACAACAGGGTGTTGAAAGACAAGAGGAGCTTTTGGTTTTTTGTGCTACAAACACAACATGGTGTTGAAAAAGAGACAAGAGGAGCTTTTGGATTTTGGTGCTACAAACACAACATGGTGTTGAAAAAGAGACAAGAGGAGCTTTTGGATTTTGGTGCTACAAAC
>Ga0116231_10001020_pt1 | contig 55186 bp, 35 predicted proteins | sample S1TSphgellanicum_2_FD_89695 | JGI IMG/M metagenome (GOLD analysis project Ga0116231, IMG submission 89695) | Host-associated microbial communities from peat moss isolated from Minnesota, USA - S1T2_Fd - Sphagnum magellanicum MG | ecosystem: Host-associated > Plants > Peat moss > Unclassified...
CCCTTTTGGGTTTTACCCATTTAAAGCATGAGGCAAACATTATCATCAACCTAAACATTACGAAATCACAAGTCATGGGAGGAATAGGGTTCTCACACTTACTCCTTAATAGTGGGAAGGATTTTATGTAACCAAAAGAAGGGTGGAAAAAAAATCTTGTACAATTAATACTCACATTATAAACACTATCCACAAAAGTGCAAATACTATTGATTCCAACCATGTGCATCACAAAGGAGACATATTTAAAATTGCCAACATTCTATTCTTATTGCAAGCTTGATATAACTAGTTTTAAGAATTTGATGTGTTGCTTTCTAATTGGCATAAACTTGATGTTTATTCCTAATTTACTATGACAAAGTTTAATTAATAATTCACCTATAAGATCATCCAAAAATATTCAAATGTTCAAATCTATGAAGGTATAGCTTGAGGTCAAAACCCTCAATGTTTGTTCAGTCCAATTGAGTTATTAACCCATCCCCAAATTATGCAATGATACAAAGAAACATTGAACTCCCCAACTTAAGAGATTTCACCATTGAAATCCCTAAACTTTATGTCTAAACCTAAATATCAGTGACATTCACCAGGTTATCTAACTAAAACCATTCAAGCATGGCCAATCTAAGTGCAAACTTGATAGATAAATGCATCTCTATGAATCGCCCCAAATCAATTTCTCGTTTCTCCCATTTTGTCCAACCCATATAACATGTTATATATTCATTGTTGGATAAAAGGTGTAATTTAATTATTTCTAAAATATGGTACTATTTATTCAAACTTATGTCCATAATTAATATAGATTATGTAATAATTAGATATTAATATATATATATATGTGGGTTTAAATATGTGTGTATTTAGAAATTTGGGTAGTAATAAGGTGAAAAAAAAAGGTTAAACAATCGTCTAATACATCTAATTTCCCCCCCAAAAAAAACCATCAACTTGCAAAAATTTACAACCAAAGATTTTTAAATATATATTGTTGACTAAAGGGCGAGGTGGATAATCGAACTATATAACCAAAATATCACCAATTTATGTTTCTTTTACTTCTAAAAAGATAAAATGTATTGCTATGTTATTAGAAAAAATAATATGAATAATATGTTGCGATATTTTTTTCAAAGTTATGCAATTAATAATTTTTATTAATCTATAATTAATGTTGTGAAATAAATATGGTGTTGAAAAAAAATGGTTATATTGATTATTTAATTACTTTTCCTTTTAGTGGCCAATTAAAAAGGGGCAAAACATCAACAGTGGTTTTTTTCAAATAAATAAATAAATTTTATCTAATTTAAAATTGATAATTTTTGAAGGCAATATTGAAGGATTTAAAAAAAAATTCAGCTCCATATAATAAGGAAATGTGGGCAAAACTACTTATGAATTACTATAACTTGAATAACATCACAAAATTTTCTTTTAAAAATTGAACATAATCATATTGAAGGAAAAAAATTTACAATTTTTCAAAAATTGAACATATATTTTACACAAAAAATATATCTTTGTAAAAAATTAAATGAAATCACTTTTGAATTCACATTGAATTAAATCCCATTTATGAACACTGTAGATGAATTTAAACATAAAAGATTTGTAGATTTTTATTTATTCATAACATGTTATTTTAAGTTATTTTTTGAACCCTTCAAGTTATTTTTATGAATAGATTATTGAATAAGCTTCAAGATTGTATATTCATTTGAAGCATTTGAATAAAGTTTGAAAAAAAAAATGTGGTTAAAGTTTGAATTTTTTAAATAGATTTATGTCGAAAATTATAAAGTTAAACTTTCTTTTTATTTCATCAAAGTTTTGAAGTGGTTTGGTGGTGAAGACTTTGGTGCATTTCCATGAGGTCTTGAATTTAAACCTTGATGAATCTATGCATTTATGTATGTAATGTGTATATACATTGATGTATCATGTATAAATATGGTATAGGAAACATGTATTATAAGGGTGAATATATTCAAAACATTTTGTTAAAAAATCCAAGCCAAACACAAATAATAATAATAATAAATTTAAATAATGGTGTCTATTTTTATCACAACGTGTAGTGAAAAAAATTTACAATCTATGACCAGAAAGAAAAGGATAAAATAAAATAAAAAACTTGTTACATGATGATGTGGCATGTTAATCCACATCATGTTACTTTGAGACCTCATAATATCTATATCAATTTTTTAAATTACAAATTAGATTAAATCATGTGGCATCAATAAAGGTTGTGCAACTTGTAGCTATAAAAATTTAAACTACATTGTGGAAATTTCACCATTGTTCATCCATTTGCTGGGGTTTCTTTGTTATTAATGATAATAACTGTTAACCCAATTTTTCAATATGTATATAGTAATTGATTTAACCAACTAGTAACCAGTGAGGCAATATGACCTAAGGTTATTTTAGTTTTTGGTTAATAGGTCTTAAGTTAACCGATCCATTGTAGGAACCGGCAATCGATCTATTACAGTAATCAATTGATTAACAAAACAAGTGAATTTGAACTTGTGACCAATAACTTGTTATTTTGATTTTGAAGTTGTAGTAGTTAGTGATTATTTAAGTTACAAATAACACTACGAGTTGGTATAACTAAGAAGACTTGGAGATAGAAGAGGATCTTCATTTTTTTCATTATTTGTAACTCTTGAAGAGTTTTTGAATTCTGAATCATGTTTATTTTGATTTTCTTATGAAGCTTTTCCATTTCTATTCTTAAAATGCAAGCTTGAAAAATGTAATTATTGATGAATAAGCAAGAAATCACAATGTTCGTTATGTTTTAATATTCAGATTTGGAGGAACCTATTGATAATAAACAAAATTTGAAATTTGAAAAGAAATGTGAAATTAAAAAAAGACAAAAAACACCTTTAACACAACCTTATTGATGTTGTGAACCCATAGATGTTAGAATGCATTATCTATAAGTTTGAGGAAACAAGTGATAATGTTTTGACCAAAAGTTGTTTTATTATCATTATTACAAAAACATGTTATTTTGAGTAAAAAATCCATCTTGTTGATTCGGACAAGTCATTTTGGCCATGTCTTGCATGACTAGGGGTGGTCTTTTTAATTGGCAGACTATTGGATTATTTGACTAGTCATTTTAACTATTGGATAGTGGACCATTTGACTAGTCAAATTTCTACCCAATTTTTTTTTGGATTATTACAAAAATATGTATTTTTGTGTAAATAAGTTTAGGTAGGTAAGTAGGTGGTTAAACATAATGACTAAACCTTGGTTAAACATAGTGACTAACCTAGTTGATAATCTTAAAGGTCAAATTTCATGATTAAACTTAATGGTTAAACATAATGATTAATTTTTTGCTAAACATATATAATGACTAAACCTAATTGATAAATTTAATGGCTAAATCTCATAGCTAAACTTTGGCTAAACGTAATGGTTAAAATTATTGGTTAAATATAATGATTAAACCTTAGTTAAACATAATGGTTAAACTTAATTGATAAACTAAATGGCTAAATTTCATGGATAAATTTTAGCTAAATGTAATGGTTAAGCATAATGATTAAACCTTGACCAAACATAATGATTAAACTTTAGTTATGCATAATGATTAAACTTTGGCTACACATAATTGACAAACCTAATGGTTAAACTTCATGGTTAAATTTTGGCTAAACTTAATGATTAAATTTAATTGATAAACATAATGGTTAAATTTCATAGTTAAACTTTGATTAAATTTTGGTTAAACCTAATGGTTCAATTTAATGGCTAAACATATTGATTAAACCTTGGCCAAGCATAATTATTAAATTTTGGTTAAACCTAATGATTAAATTTAATGATTAAACATAGTGATTAAACCTTAGCTAAACATAATGGCCAAACTTAAGTTAAATTTAATGACAAAATTTAATGGTTAAGCATAATGATTAAACCTTGCACTATTACAAAATGTGAGTGTAATTCACCAGTCCCTGTTCATTATACCAATGAATTCATTACTTTCTAACTAATCCCCATTTGTTAAGACTAGTGAATTCATTCAAAATCTAATGAAATCATTTGGTGTATGGGGACACCTTTTGTTGTAATGTTGATTAAACATAAGATAAACTTAATAATTAAATTTAATGGTTAAACATAGTGATTAAACCTTAGCTAAACATAATGGCCAAACTTAAGTTGAACTTAATGGGTAAATCTAATGGTTTAACATAGTTGCTAAACATAGGTTATACTTAATGGCTATACTTAGTGGCCAAAGTTATTACTTCAATTTAAGCTCAACCTAATGCCAAATATAATGGTTAAGCATAATGGCTAAATTTAATGGTTAAATATAATGGCTACAACTATTAGTTAAATTTACATAGGTAAGTGGGTGGATAGGTATGACGTAGGTAATATGCATGTAGGTGGGCAAATAAGTAAGTAGATGAAAAGGTATAAGTAAGTAGGTAGGTAGGTAGGTAAATAATAAATAGGTGGGTGGATGGGTAATAGGTAGGTAAGTAACTAGTTAGGTAAATAGGTGGGTAAATATGTAAGAGATAGATACATAAGGTAGTAAACCATGTCACATTTGATTAAAAATCATTGGTCATTTTGATTACATGTTCCACTTTATTAAAGACCATTGGTCATTTTGTTTAAAAATCGTTGACCATTTTGATTAAATGTTCAATTTGATTAAAAACCATTGATCATTTTGATTAAAGATCATTGGTCATCTTGATTAAATGTTCAATTTGATTAGAGACCATTGATCATTTTGATTAAAGATCATTGGCCACTCTAATTAAATGTTCAATTTGACTAAAGACCATTGGTCCTTTTGATTAAAGATCATTGGTCATCTTGATTAAATGTTCAGCTCGATTAAAAACCATTGGTCATCTTGATTAAATGTTCAGCTCAATTAAAAACCATTGGTCATTTTGATTAAAGATCATTGGCCATTTTGAATAAATGTTCAATTTGACTAAAGGCCATTGGTCATTTTGATGAAGGTTGTATAATTTGATTATATGCATTTAGTCAAATTAATCATTATAATCAAATTGATTAATCAAACAATATGTGTGTCATTTAAGCCCTTGGCCTTCAATCAAAATGTACATGTCCATTGGTCAAAATGATAAATTAGTCAACTTGAATTTCTTAAATAACCACGATTTGTAGTAATGTATAAGGAAAGGGCTTATAAAATACAACAAATGTAATGGGGTTATTCCAATGAATACACACATTGATTATGCACATTCAAAATTGTTTATTGTTAGGATATTGCAACTTATTAATGTGGTTCAATTATAGCACACCTAACAAAAAACAAAGAAAAAGGTTGGAATTACTACCAGAACAACCACAAATTTTTTTAGGGCCTTAAATCCTTACAAACAATGTGATGAATTTTTTTTTGAAGACTTGGTTTTGTATATTTGTAAAGACTATAGGGTTTTTTCCACTTGTGAATGCATTTGGTTACAAAGGTTAGTTTTACATCGATGCTTTCGTGTTTTATTCCCATCTTGTTCACTAAATGCTTCCTATTATGGTCACCAAGTGTATAGAAATGCATGATTTGCCAAAACTTGCAAATGTAACAACTATTTTTGCTTCATTTGATTTATGGATGTTTAAAGGTGGCATTGAAACATTCCTTTTGTTATTAATTATTTCATTGAAGCTTGGGGAACCTATGCATGTTATTGTTGGGTTATTTGAGGTAAACAAAACAATTGGCCTTTGTATGGCATAACAATTATAATCATTCTTGATAAATTTGTTTTGTTCTTGCTTTTGTAAAAGTGAGGGCAACAATTTGGTTCCCATGGCTATAACATTGTATTCTATTGTTGATCGTGAGATATTGAACCTTCTACAAATTTATGAAGATACATGTTTTGGTCATGTGTTGTTTAAAGCATGTCAATATGCTACAAATGATGATAAAGTTTTTATGGGTTTGAGGCAAGTTAGTGTGAAAGATGCCCAAATAGGTTTACAGAAAATAATTACTTGGACCAAAATGGAAGCGGAGGCAATAATGAAAAAAAAAGTGTGTTGAGAGTGAGTCACTACCACAAATGTTAAAGATACCTATTTAAACAAGGCTTGTATGTCAGGTCATTATGTTTGAAGAATGTCTTGAGTTCAAAAACATTGTCCTTCTTTGTTATGGTAGGCAAAAAATGGTGACATTGTGATAATGAATTCTTAAAGCCTAAGTCTAAGCTATTGCAAAAACAATTATTTTTGCTTAAACCTTATTATGAGTGCTTATGTGATGAATTAGACAAGAGGGAATTTGTTCATGTTAAATGTTTTTACTATTATTATTAACTTCATTCAACATGTAAATTAAGGTAGCGGGATTTAGTGATGGGTTTGAAATTCTTGGTGAATTTGATTTGGAATTCATCAGCTTGCAAAAAAACATGTGGTAAAAAGTCATTAAGGTGATCAAACCTTTTTTCTTGTTCTTGAAAACATTTGATGCACAAAATGTTCATAACATGTTTGCCATCATGTTAGATCCTTGTTCCAAATCTACAAGTTGTGGAGAATTATGTGGGGTGTGGGGAAATAATTCATTTTGCTTTTGAATATGATGAAAAAATAATGATTCCACCGCTTACATTATGCCAAAAATGTTATTTTATGATTAATCTTATACAACTCCAAGTGGATAAGTGACTAAAAATGGCATAAATGATTGGTCTAAACAACTACAAATGGCATAAGTAATAATATAGTCAATAAGGACCAATCATAGAGTGGCATTTATGGTGTAGTGTTATGACTTGTTTTGATCAATTCAATCTTATTTCCCAAGCATTGCAACATGATTGATGTGCCTAATTTTTTGTTTGAAGAAGAAAAAACTAATATGTTCGGTGTTGGAGCATCCATGGAAGAGTCATCTCATGCTCTTGTTATTGGAAAACTTTATGTATATATGAGGTTATTTATCCTCCCATTTGCATGTGTGGATTCTCTTTCTTGTTGGTAGTCCCATAAAAATTAGTTTCCAAATGTTGGCTTTCTAGTTAAGAAAATCCTTGGGATTTTAAGGTCCCACATTGAGATTGAATGTGTTTTTAGCCTTGTTGGTGTGTTGGAGGCCTTGCAGTACTATTGTTTACAAATGGAAAGTCTAGACCAAATAATCATGGTGGTAAAAATTCTGGTGTCCATGATTCATGGCTAGATTGCATGCCTATTGCCACTTTTAAAGATTATATGAAAGTAAAATATTTTTAAACTAAAGATAATTATGATTTGATTGAAGAAGTTGACATTTTTGAACAATTGTAGGTTGATGTAGATTAAGTAAATCACCAAATTAACCATGTTTACAATTTCTTTTTTTTTCTAGTTAATACTTTCAAATTCCAAGTTGCTTTTGATTTTTTTTATATCATAGCAATCGATTTCAATTGTTGTGATGTTGCAAGATTTATTGTTTATGGATTTCACACATATGTTGTTGAATAAGTTGCATCAAACTTTTGATATTTTCTTGGGCTTTTAGATTTTAGGTGTTAGGGTGGTTTTGAATATTTGTTTTTTGCAGGTAGCTTGTGTTGTAGTGGGCAGAGTTCTTGTTTCAAGAACTAGTGTTCAATTCCCTCACAAGCTACTTGAATTTGTAAGGTGTTCATGTTTTTTCATTGCATTTATGAATAATTGTGCAATTGCAAAAAAATTGTATACAACTCAAATTTCAAAATTTGGCAATGCATATGATCTATACATATCCATAGTTTCTTAACAATTAAAGACCCAGCTCATTTACAACTAGCAAAAGGGGAAAAAAAATGCTTGAATACATAACCATCTTTACAACTAATTTGTTAAATTTCAAAAATACATATCCTTCTCTTAAAAAAAGAGAAAAAAGCTATGTTGATAGCTGGAGGGTTGTCCTAAAATGGATAAACCAGACAACACTGGTTGTAACCTACACGACTTTCATCTTTACCTCCCTATAAGTTCACAAAAATATGCAACCTTACAATAAACTTTGACTAGTTTCCTACCTTGTTTTGCATTGCCAAATGACTATGATTCAATTCTCATTTGGGAAGTTTCTAATAATGAAATTTATCGTTCCTTAAAGCTCAAACATAACACTTGCACCTACTTGAAGTTTTCCAACCAGCATCACTAAATGTCCTCTATCTCAAGTTGAAGTTGCAAACCTTGGAGATGCAAAACAATTTATAAACTAACAAAGAAAATCCATGTAAGTTATACTTCAGTGGCTCCAAACACTGCAACTCTGCCCATTACTGCCTAAAAGTGTCAAAAGGAGGTCTCATGGGCTGAAAATTGAGGACATTGTGATGAAAATTGGGGATTTTGTGACCAAATACAAAATGTTAAGAGGAAAGACATGCTGATGGTTATGATGATGCTGCTCACAAGGTGTGCATGCAAGGAGAGAGAGGAATCTCATCAACCATTTCCTGGTTGATGAGAATTGGTAGTGAGATATACCTGGCTTCTATGTGCTGTGTCCTAAAGGATAGTCAGAGTTTAAATTTGGGTAAAGTATATGTGAATGAAATTGGAGCTGGACAGGAGAAAAGAGGAAAAGGGTGGCACATAGGGGAGGCCTTCATGAAAAGGCAAAAATTTAGATGAAGGGAAGGGCAAAGACAGCCTGCACAATGATGTGGTTCTGCTAAGTTAGAAGCATGGATGATAGGAAAGTCCAGTCCACCAAGCTGTTACACTTGAGGATCTGGAGAACGACAGTTAACTTGCTTGCTGTGGGAGAAGGAATTTCTGCGGTGGCTATGGGTGTCAGGGATTTGTGATCACCATACATTCTGTCTGTTTGTCTGTCTTTTTCCACCTTATGAGTTGTGAAGAAGCGACCCTGTTGGAACGTTTGAATTTGCTTCTAGCAGCCAGTGGAACCAGCCCTCGCAAAAGATGCCATTTGTCCAGTGGAGTCCAATATGCTGCAGAGCCCTGTCCTGAATAGCTGTATCCACTGGAGAGAGCCCACTTTAAACACCTTGTGCTCTTGTTGTCAGCCAGAACAATCTTCCCTTCCGAGGGAAGCTAGTAATGAAAATAAATGCCCAATTTGAGAACATGGTACAACAACCTCTTGAAGCTGTACTCTGATTTACTCCACCACCTCACGTCTTGCTTCGATATCATAGTTGATGAGGTTTTATTTCACAGTAACGCAATACAGCAGCATTCTTGCTCCTTGAGTACATAGTATGTGCCCCTTTCAATGGCCCACCTACCAAGGCAGTTAAAGGATTACACTACCCAACTTCTTCACATTCCCAGCTTTCCCTGCTGCTGGCCAGGGTGAACCAGCTACCTCTGGTTGGTACCTTCACCTCTTGAGTGAGCTTCACATTATATTTTACCCAGGAAACTTTACATTTGGACTCTGAGAGCCTGGTTTAGTATGAGGATAGAGTAACAATAATACGATTTAGAAGCAACCCAACAACCTTTGTGGTTTTTAGTTATTATTGGCTTTGCCTACCAAGGCAAGGATATTATTGTGTTTAGATTCATTATGGAGTATAGTAGCTTAAGGGATTTTGGCTCCGAGGTAATAATAGGTCTATTTTTATATAAGGATTTCAAGATATTTTGGCTTGTGTTGAAACTTGAGATTAGTTATAGAGTTATGATAACTTGAAGACTTTTGATTTCTTTTAGAGGATATTATTGAAGGTTATACTTTTACATGGTGAAATATTTGAATTTCCAAAATTCTTCTTTTTGTGTTAAGATACTTTTTAATGTAAATGGCAAGGCCACAATGTGACACACCCCTTGTTATTACAGTAGCAGTTCGGGTGCAGGTTCACCTGGCCACAGTGAACCAGCACCCACCAGTGCACCATCCACTGGATGCCCATTATTACTCAGTTGTGGATGAACCTCAACTGAGTTAATATTTGGTTTCACCTTGGTAACCAATTCTGTAGGAAATAGGTCTCATATATAGGTAGAAAGGTAGGAAAATAAGTAACTACTATGTAAGTAGATGGTTTATACAGAGGTAAGGGCTGTTTTTACTACCTACGTACTAACAACACACAAGTAAGTAGGTAAGTAGTAAGAAAAAAAGCAGCCAAGGTAACTGCCATGGTTAGCTAGGGAACTGGAAACCCAACCAAAAAAACCTGTTTCCTAACCACTTACCATTCATCCATAAAGCACTGCTGTTATTTTCAGTTTACTCAGAGGGCACATTATAACCATGAAAGTTCCAAACTTTTCAGATTTAGAATGTTCAGTAGCTGTGCTTTACGTGTGGTAAAAGACCTTGGGTGGAGGATATTCAGCTCCGCCTCACACAGGCCCCTTATACTGAGAATGGCCTACCCCCTAGGGCTTTACCTAACACTTCATGGTGCGCCAGTGGGTGCTGGTTCACTGTGGCCGGTTCGCCCAAGCCCCCTGGTACTGGAGGGATTGTGCAGCCTGGCGTAATTTGCTAATGATTCCGTTCATTTCAGTTCAGTCTCTGCAGAAAGCAAGTGATATAGATGTGCCAGTTCACCAGTCTGGCAAGGATGCTCACAAGAGACAAGCACTAGAGCCCCACTGCCACCAACCTGGCTACTACTCCGCATCAAACAAAGATCAAGCTACTACCCATCTATGGAAATTTCCAAAAGTATCCCTATCTTTTTTCCTTCATGGTTGGATCGATATGTTCGGAGTTGCTCACAATGGGTGTGGTGGGGAACCAAATGATTATCACTACCCGACTGTCAGGATAAGTTTCATGTTAATTAACACCTCTTTTTCCTTTCCTCCCCTTCAGTGTTGAGGCCTAAGGGTGTGTGTCTCCATGATCTCTCTCACTTACCCATTATTTGTACTATCCTCACTCAAATAGTTGGAGTGTTTATGTAAAAAGTTGCAATACTGACCTCACTATCTTACTGGAGTTCTCACTATTGTAGTGAGTGCCTTTTTCTTTTGTTTTGAAATTTTGTATCCCTGAAGTCTTTTTGAGATTGTTTGTCCCAAATTCACCCCCTTTTTTTTTTAAACTAAAAAATTCGAAACATCTTTAAAATTCACCAGATAAGCATTGTTCAAATAGGTAGAAAAAATTAAACAAATATTAGAAAAAAAATCTTCAACACTTGTAATAGTCAAATTTGGCTAAGTCGGTTTATATTGCAATTACCACATTAGCTACATCACAAAATTGAAAAACAAAAAAAAAAAAAAAAAACCACCGCTCAGTTCTGGGGTGTGTACATAAAGAACCAAAGTTCATTTTCTTTTTGTTTTAAGTATTTCAGTTTTCTTCCCTTGCACATGGTGAATTCTCCAGCCTTGCTCGATTCTTTTTTTGACTTTCACCATTTTAACTTACTCCTTCAAATCTTGACCGTTCCGCCTTTCCAATCCCAGTACAATCTTCCTTTTTGACCTCTTCACAGCATTCAATCCAATTAACTAGTAGGCTAGTGGCAGCGAGCGTGAGGGCGGAGTGTTTCTTTAAGTTGGAGACTGGGAGAAAAGAAGAAACAGAAAGAAAACATTTGCTTCTCCACCCAACATCCAGTTAACCTGAATACGCCATGCAGCAGACAAAGGTGTGACATGACTTTCACATATTAACCACATGAGTCCATGGCAGTTCACCCACAAAAGTCCCCTTATTGTTAGTCACATCTACAACTTCCTACAACAAGGGGTGTGTCACACTATGGCCTTGCCATTTACATGAAAAAGTATTTTAAGGCAAAAGAAGAATAATGGAAACTCAAATATTTCACCATGCAAAATATAGTCTTCAAAAGATCCTCTAAAAGAAACTGAAATCCTTCAAGATATTATGACTCTGTAACTACGAATCTCAAGTTTCACTGCAAGCCAAAATATCACCTTTCAAAAACCCTCATCTAAAAATAGACCTATCATCTAGGGGCCAAAATCCATTAAGCTACTATATACTCTATGATGAATCTAAACACAATATCCTTGCCTTGGTAGGCAACGCCAATAAAGTTGTAGTTTACCTGGTATTTGGCCCTCCCACTTCCAATTCCCAACCTAGGCTTTTTCATGCACTAATGATTTTTTTTAGAATTGCAAAAATTCTGAAAAACACCTACCTGCCATGCCGAAAATCTGAAAGAAACTCTCAAGCACACTAGCTTCATTATTTAGTATAATGCCTAATTGTAAATTATTATTATTTTTATTGCCAAAAGTAAAAGATCAAAAAATGATCAGTATTAGGCACCTTGATGCCAAATCAGCCTCAGTAGTTGCCCGACAGCCACATCTGGGTCACTCATAATTAGGTTCATCATTAGCTTTGCCCCGCTTGACAAGAAGGATTGCCAAACTCTTTTTTTTTTCCCCTTTTTTTCTCCCGGGGTCATGTAGTTTTATCCTCTATGAAAGAATAGCTCATAAGGCACAGACTCTGCGAGACCACTATCAATTTTCCCTTCTAATTTTCAACACATGCATGTGGCTTCAAGATTACTCAGAGGGGTGGACATTTGATCAAATGTTTCTGTAATTTGGATGCCTGCAGCCAGCACAAACTTTTGGTAACTAGAGCTATTTAGCCAGTGTTGAATGAATGTAGATCTGGTTATGTTGCAACCAGATTCTGCTCAATTGTACAGACTGTTAGCATAATGGTGCAGCTTCAAAATTCTAAACTTAACTACATACAGTGTACACAATCATATTACTTGTACAGTAGCCATCAGAACTAAAGAAGCAAAAGGGTTCTTTAAAAACCCTGCTTTTACTTCTCATGTTCTCAACAAATAATGTCTATAACCAACAGCGTTGCCACAGCCCTCATGGTTTGTCATCAACACATCTCCCAGAACCTCTACTCTCTCTCTAACATTGAGTAACTCACCTAGGCCTTGCTCCCTCAAACACAAAGACTCCCCCTGCTTGCACCAAACTGCATCCATTGGTGACATCTGATCAAATTTTTAGTTACAACAACATGGCTTGGAACAAAATTTTGCTCCCATGACTTTCATTCAAATTTGTAAATCCACTACATTGAATGTGCAAGACATGGGGTGTTTGATGTAAGGGGGTTCAATGTTTTGTGATGGGTGAATAAAAGCAGATTAGGATTTTGAGCTTAAGATATTCGATTGTTGCATCTTTGCCTTTGGAGTACAAAGAAGTTTTGTAAAACCCTAATTCGCGCACCCATCAGGTTTTAAATCACTCAAAACTTATTCAAAATGGGAAAGACATGGTGATGGAACTAGAAAAGGGTCTAAAGCTATTTTTTCAAAAAAATTGAAGCAAATTGTATTCATCCTCTTCTTGTGTTTTTTGTGTTGTTCCTTTACTTTTGCTGCTCAAAGAACATTCGTAGCCTTGCATTTGCGCATCCAATGACACAAAAATCACTCAATTTGGCTAAAGAACTAGGAAAATATGGGAAAGTGTTCAATAATAAATATGTGTTCGATGATGAGCGCTTCTACCCTACTTACTATTGATTGGCTATATAGTTTAATTGGTCTAGGTGCATTACTATTAGTAGTTTCCTATGAATTTGCAATCCCAACTAAACTTGAATGTGAGAAATATTGTTATAGGGTTGCATACCTCAACCTTGGGTATCTTAGCAGATTTTTCTTTTGTTTGTGGAAAAAAAAGGAAGGTGGGCATTTTGATAAACAAAACAATGGAAAGAGTGTAACACACTACTACATTTTTTGAAACACCTTCCCTTCGCAAATGTAAAGGTATGATAAAAAATATGCCCTTTGATGGCTTCCATGACCTAGCACCCGCCAATGCACCAGTTGTGGATGAGATTATTTTGGTTGCTTTGGGATGAACCCAAACCATTTAGCCTAAACCAAACCAAACATTATTGAGATGGGTTTTTTTTCTCTTTTCATTAGTTCACCCTTCCTTTAAATTTCAAAAATTTCATGCCCTTTTTTTGTCCTCTTTTTCTTTTTTCTTCTCCTCTTTATTCTTTTTGTTGTTCTTCTTTTCCACCATTGACTTCTTCTCTTCCATTGTTGTTGTAGGTTGTTCTTCTTTATTTTTTTCTCTTTTTTTTGGTGCTATAGATTCTTCTTCTTCTTCTTATCATTTTTTTCCTTTCATTTTTGTTGTCATTTTAATTTTTTTTCATCTTGAGCTTTTTTTCCTTTTTCTCTATTGTTACAACTTTTTCATCATCTTCTTCTTTTTCTGTTTTTCTTCTTTTTTTTCAAACATTTTTTCTCATCACATTGTTGTGCATATTGCCATTACTTGTTGCATTGTCATTAGTTATGCATATCATGCCATATATGCCTCTATTCTTTTCCTTGTCTTTTTTTGTTTTGGTTTGTGAAACTAGAGCAAAAGCAAAAAGAAAAAGTAAGAAAAAAAATAGAAGAATACAGAGGAATAAAACAGAAAGAAATGAAAATTAAAAAAAGATAAAAGATGAAAAGAAAAGAAATTAAAAAAAGACAAAAAAAATTTCCCCTTGTTTTTCTAGTTTTTTTTTTCCAAAATTTCAGAAAAAAGGAATTTTTTCTTTTCCTTTTTTTAAAATTTTACTTGAAGATTTTATTCTTATTTTTTTAATTCAAGAAGAAGAATTCTAGTTTTTTTTTTCTTATATATATTTTTCCCCTTTTCTCTATTCTTTTAAGAATAAGAAGTTTTTTCTTGGGTTTTTTGGCCCTAATTTTCCAATTTTTCTATTTTTTTAAATGCCAAAAGAATAAGTATTTTTTTTTCTTTTCTTATGTTTGTCCTTTTTTTTCCCCCCTATTCTCCATTTTTCTGGTCTTTAAAATTCTAAAAGACAAAGTTGGTTTTTCAATTTCCTTTATTTTTATTTTCAATTTATTAAAAAATTTATTAAAAAATTTAGTGGATGATATTCATTCATACCGATGTAATTTTTTTTTGGTTTGGTTTACATTTTTCAAACTTGCATATTAATGTGTATCATGTGTTTGATGTAGACTTTGAGTAACTATGAAATACCAATTTGTAACCAATGTAAATCACTCCAATTGTATCACTATCAACTTTACACTCATCAACATGCTATTAAGGTGGTTACAACAACAAGAATTTATCAATGAACACATGACATGGTGGCTAATGAAAATAATTTTAAAAAGGATATTTTGTTGTTAGATAGTAACATGTATATTTTGCTTAGGTTACTTTGGCATAAACAATGGCATGGAATTCATGTTTTCTTGTTTTTCGACATTTTTTAAAGTTTTGATAAATGTGATATTTGCATCAATACATACAAGTTTTGATTATTGCAATGTTGCATTATTATATTATGAGAATTTCAAAACATGAAGTTCAATGTGAAATACTTGCATAAAGGTCATAAAATAAACATTAATTTTGTTAGAATGATTTTGTTATACCCACATTTGAAGCATAAAATGCCAATTGATTTTTTAGGATGGTTTCTCCAATATCAAATGTTGGGCATAAAATATGCATGTTCAATGAAAAAGATGGTGACAATAAAAAATTGGAAATTAAAGAAAAAAAACTAATTGTGATAAAAAAATAGAAGAAAACAATTTAGAACAAGAAATTTTTTTAAAAATTTAGAAGGAGAAAAATAAAAAGAAATTAGAAAAATAAAAATGTCAAAAAGGGGAAAAAATTAAAATAATAATTAAAAAAAGAATAGGAATCCACAAAAAAAAAGGAATGCTTGCATTTTGGTCATGAAATATTTAATAAATATTGAGGTATATTGTATTTGATGTGACATTGTTTTCCTATGTGGGTATTATATTTTGTGATTGGATTTTCAATTATTTTAGCTTCTATAAATAACTAACAAAATATGTAATACTTATGTGTGGGTCACAAAAGTTGATTGAACGTGCAATACTTGTATTTAAGGTTATTGTTTATTAACATCAAAGGGTCAAATACAATTAAAATGGTTGTTAATTCACTTAGTGCAATTTTTTCATATTTTGTATATCATACATTGGAAGACAAGATCGTGTATATGATAGGTAGGTAGGTGAATAAGTGAGTGGGTGGGTAGATAAGTAAATAGGTATGTAAGTAGGTTGGTGGCTAAGTAGGTAGGTATGTACACAAATAAAAAACAAATTAGGTCAGTAGGGTAGCCAAAAAGTTTTGTTAAAAGATTTTGTTGAAAAAATAGTCTCTAGCTTAATTTTAAAATATATAAAAGTTTTGTCAAAGGTAAAGGTTAGTCATGAAAAAATAGAAGTAAAAATTTAACTACAAATGATAAGAGTTTTGTTAAAGGTAAAAGTTTAGTTAAGAAAAGTTTAAATTTTTTCAAGTGGTAGAGGTTTAACCAAAAAAAGATAGAAGTTTATTGAAAAGTAAAAATTTAGCTAAAAAGAAGTTAAGGTTTTGTTAAGAAATAAAAATTTAATAAAAAAAAAAGAACTTTTGCCAATGTGTAGTGGTTTAACCATGAAGAAATGAAGGTTTTGTTAAGATATATAAACTTAACCAAGAAAAGTTAGAATTTTTGCCAAAATGTAAAAGTTTAGCCAAAAAAGAAAAAAAAAGGTTTTGTTAAAAAGTGAAGGTTTTGCTATGAAAAAGATAAAAGTTTTGACAAGAAATAAACGTTTAGCTAAGAAGATATAGAGATTTTGTCAACATGTAGAAGTTTTGCAATGAAAAGATGGAAGAGGTTTCGCCAAGAAGAGTTAGAAGTTATGCCAAAAAATAAAGGTTTAGCCAAGAGAAAAGTTAAACCATAAAAAAAATAAAGAGCAGGTAAGTAAGGGGTTGGTAGGTAGAGCCAAGATGTAGGTCAATAATGTAGCTAGGTTAGTAGGGTAGCTAAGAAATTAGGGTGACTTGGTTGAAGGGTAGTATGGTCAGAGTTGGGAAAAAAACACCCCAAAAATACTACTTCCATTCCTAGCTAGTCTCGAAGCACCTAACCAGCTCTCTGACAGATGGGCCACTCATTTGCACAACGGTCATCTCACCAACCACCCGGTCTAGCAGTGTCCAGTGGCGATCTCAGTACTGCTATTGTGTGGAGTGAAGCGCTAGGTCGGGTGCCTGCCTTTGTAGCCGTGGAGGAAACGTAACGAGCCTGTGTCCACTGCCAAGTGTCAGAGTTCGGCTCTACCGACCACAGCGGTGACAGTCAGCTTTTCGTCTGTTTCTGCAACCGTCCGCCGGACGATCATTACAAGGCAGTAAGTAAGATAGGGAGCTCTTCGTCATTCTGCAATATCGCTCTCGCAAGTCTTTCTCGTGCTCATATTTCCTACCTCAGTCGAGCTCCGCTGCAAATCAGATTCTGATCTCTAAGTTTCATCGCTGTTATCTGCATTGTGTTCTGCTTTCAATTTTTGGGTCGAGCTCTTCGACAGTATTCAGGTTTTGTTTTTGTGTGTGCTAACTCGACGGTTGCGAGTTGTGTGTGTTTCAGTCATCTGTGTCCAAGAACCCTCCAAGGGTTCGGAAGCTCGCAAGAAGAAATGGCCTGCAAGAGCGCAGTAGCAGCCGTCATGGTGGTGATGTTCATCGCCCTGATTATGCAGTGCCATGTGGTAATTGCCGCGGAGGCGCCCAGCCCTGCACCGACCACAGGAAATGCGCCCAGCTCTGAAGCTTCGATGATGGCGGGATTGGTCTTAAGTGCGCTTGCTTTCGTTGCTGGATTTGCTTGGTTATAGAAGGAAGGAATGGAACGCGTTCGACGACGATGTTGGTGGAAGGTGGTGGAAAGCACATTTGTGTTTGCGAAGCATTAGAGAAGTTCGTTTCTTTTTGGTTACTTAGTATATGGCGACAGCGAAGAACGAGAACTACCGTCACGGGCTTGTGTGTGCTCTCGCTTTGATGTCGAATGCAGTCGGTTGAAGCAGAGTGGGGACGAGGAGGGTGTTTCTCAAGAGTTCGGAAGACGTGTTGTTCTGGAATAAGGTGCCTTCTGGCTGGTGCTTGGAGCCCGAGTTCATGCCTTTCTGCGTCCTCTTCAACGAGACAAGGACGGTTATAATGCACCTGGGATGATGAGCCCACTCTTTCCTTCTTGAGAGTTTCCTTTTTGTCGACAGCGATGCCTGCACGCGGATTGTTTTACTTTTCTACTGTGACACTAGAACCTTTAACGTTTGTGTCAGTTTCCGATCTCGTTCACCGCGGTTTGCTTACTCAGTAGATCTAAAGTATTCATTCATTGTGTACAGATTTTTGTCAGCAATAACGACATCGTGCTTGACAATGTGCTTGTGATAAGGCCTTTTTTAATAAGACAAATCATGTTGTAGCCATGGATTGAACGGCTGCACTTTCCCCTTACGATCATGTGCTTTTGAGTGACGGGCGCTGGTTCTTTTCAGTTCTTGCTTCTGTCTGGTAAATGTCGCCGTCTTCAGTACGAGCAAGCAACAGTTCCCGACCATGATTGCCGGGACGTGCTCGTTGGGCCTGTAAGGTTGTTTGAGTCACTGTGGTTTCCGTGAAGTCTTACTGTTGTGTTCTCTTGCTTTTTGGCCTTGGCTTGCATTGTGTGATGTTGGTGTCTTGCACTCCTCTAATATGGCAATATTCAGTGCAACATCCATGTTCTTGAATTTATTTTTCCCCTTGTGGGCTATTGGTGTCCGCTCTACATTGCACTTATATATCTTGTCATGGATATTGCCTTCGGAACCAAGGGAGCACTACTCGTGCATCCATAGCCGCTACTTGCAAAAGATTCATCTCTCTTTGCTCTAGCAAGAAATGTATTTGCAGTAAAAGTCCAGCAGAGGGGAATAAAGCTTGCAACCGCAGGCTTTCTTTCTCACAACGCTAGCCTCTTTAGGTGGAAACTTGTGGGTGTAATGATCCTTTTTCCTTGTTTATCATGGTTTCTTTTACAGAAATTCGGGAGTTTCAGAACCTTGTTTTTCTTCTGTAGACAATGCTTAGATCTACCAAATCCCTCTGGAAGGAGCCTTTATGAACTCCATTCGTAGTACACGTTCAAGAATCTTCTTACGTTCTAGGGACTTGTACATCGAAATTTTGTTGGGTATGTAAGCAAAGATGTGCATAGGCTTAAGTGTGAAATCCACTACCATCGGAGGCAATATCTTTCTTTCATTAAGATCCCTGTGGTCTGGAAAGGTTGTACAGTCTGGGAATAAAGTGGAATCATCTTATTAGAACTGAAATAATGAGTTCCTTGTGACTCTTCTTCTTCTGATTGATACTCCCAATGTACCACAGGGGCATATGTTTCCTCTTTACATTTTGACAGGAGTCTTGTAGTTACTTAAAACTTACAGTCTTGGGTTGTTTGAGTTTGTTGTTGGGCATATCAGGAAGGGAGCTTATAAGGTTACTTGTTCTTCGGCTCTTGACCCTCCTCATCATCACATGAAACACATAAAAATGTGAAAGTCTGGATTCTAGAGTTAGTGAATATAGGTGGTATCTTACAGGTGGCCATTTGAGAAAATTGTCTGAGTTTTGTTGTTGGAAATAGGTGGTAGTATCTCACAGCTGGCTATTGATCACTAACGCTAGATTTGTCTGAGTTTCTTGTTGAAAATGTCCAGAAGCGACAGAAATTCTGAGAAAATGAAAAAGTTTTTTACCAACACCTTGCACTTGAAGTTGCTACCTAATCTCTCAGTTGACTGGTTGGAACTTGGTTATGATTGAAGGGAAGAGCACTACTACACTGTAAAATCCTGGCCATAATTTTATAACCAGCTTTTAAGAGGCTGTCACAATGACATGTCTCTTCCTAATTGGATATCCTAACTAGAGTTATATTCCATATTCAACTGCCTACTACTGTTATGTAAATCTACAACATGCTCAGTTATGTGAATAATAATGTACTTTCTTCCACATGAAAAAAAGAGAATTGCTTAGTACAATTCCAGTGACAAATGATTCATTAGAGCATTAGAATTGGTTTAGGTAAGACAACTTCGAAGATTGGCAAACACTAAATAGTAGCAACTGTTAAATGTGACATTGGGTTTGACGCATTTGCAGTACAATGCCACCATAAAAAAGATCAATTTAAAAAAAATTATGTCTACACAATGATTAACATTGTAAATATGTTTCTTACACAATGGGTTTTAAAAAATTGTGATATAGTGGTTAGAATATAGTGGTCAGGATCCTGCTTTCAACCCAAAGGTACAAGGTTTAAATGTTTTTTTCAATTGTTTTTTCCAACAAATGAAATGGAGGAAAAAACCTATAGTACTTTTAAATAGTCTTTTTAAAGTAGATTGTCCTTAAGAAGTAACTTCCCTAGGGAAAAAAATATATGCCAATCCCAAGCGAGCTCCTCACAGAGTAAGAAAAGTTCCCTGGTGACAAAAAAACTTCCCTTCGAACTGATGAATTTTCCTTGGGGAAGGGCCCAAGTTCCTCAGGGAAAAGGGCACCTTTCATAGGGAACAATGTACTTTCCCCGGGGTTAAGCTCAAGTTCTTCAAGAAAACATATGTTCCGAACCTTTTTACAATCACAACTATTTCATGTTTGTTTTCATACAATTTTGTGACCTATCATTGGAAAGGTTCTAATGAGAACTACAACTTTGTAATCAAAAACACTTTCAGTCATAATTCATATGCAAAAATTACAATCAAACAAAATTTGGGCCACATTTGTTCCTTGAAGAACATGGCTACTCCCTTGGGCACCTTAAGCATTTGTTCTTTCAAGCACATGGTTGCTCCTTGGGGCAACTTAAGCTCCTTCTCCCCATGGACATGATTGTTCCCTTGAGAAAAAAAGGTTTATGTTAATTTTTGGGACAATTTAAATTCCTTCTCCTTCCCTCGAAAACATGATTGCCCCCTAAGGCAACTTAAACCTTGATCCTTCAGGAACATGGTTGTTCTTAGAGGATCAATTAGATTTTTTTTTTCCCCTCAAAATCATGATTATTCCCCAAGGCAACTTAAATTTTTACTCCTTTGGGAATATGGTTCATTTCAAAAAAATTATTATTAGGCCATTAACTTAAAAAAATTATTGAAAGGCAATTTATTTTCATCGATTTCATTCATGGATGAGAAACAGAATTTAGCAAACGGTTTGAACCTAGGACCTTGGGGCTATAAGGGGGATTCTAAACATTGAATTTTTAAAAAACCATTAATCATTGTGTGGGTACAATAAAAAAAATTTGAATTTTTTTCATGTTGGGCACTATATTCTAAGTTGTAAACCATCATTTGAATTGTTCCTCTTCAATCCAATCTCAAGTAAAAAACATGGCAAAATATTCTTTTGAATATGTGTTTTTTTAAGGATTTTTTTAAAACATCATATTCATAAATAAATTTTCAATTTTTTTTTCACCAATTTGCATCCCATTTCTTTTCAATTAAATTGAAATTCTATTCAATTTTTTTGAATTCAATTCAATGCAAATTACATGCAATGTTGGCATTTAATATTTTCATTTGAATGAAAATTAATTTCCACAAAATCAATTCATTTTTTTCATCAATTAATCATCATGTATAATGCCCAAGTTGGTTAAGAAAAAGTTAATCGATTGGATGACTAGACAACACTTGAACTTGTAGTGTTTAGTACCTTCCTCCCAGTAGTTACATATGCAAAATTTTAATGTGATAATCATACACATCACATCAACCTTGCTTAAACCACGGAAACCAAAAGGAAAATGGCAAAAAATCAAACCTCAACTTACCCAAACAAAAAGTATGCATCAAAATCATATTGAGCTCACATCTCCTTCCAAGCTACAATTGCCTGGAGGTATGGAACAAATTTTAATTTATAAAATTGTTGAACAAACATCTAAACCACAAGCTCGAAATGTGTTGTCAATTGATTGCAAAACTTGGATTTGATAAAATTAAAATTATTGAATCATTTTTCATCTTCAACAAGACCAATCACTTTGACCATAACAAATTTTGCCAACTTCACATATTCTTGCATCTTATGTGCAATTGCTCGTGATGAAGCTAGAGATTTCCAAAGTTGAATCATAGGATTCATAGTCTAAAGAAGACCCATGGCTAATATAACATTACTTTTCATTATTAATTTGAAGAATGACATATACGAATCTAAAGACATAGAAGATAACACCTCTTGCACCAAGGTTTAATCAAGGCCAATCCTCTTGGGTTAACAATATTAAGCTTTAATCACATTAAGGTGTCTTTTGAAGGATTTTTCATAGTCTGCCATAATTTAATATTGAGGAAAAACCACCCCCAAAGCTTCCATAATTCCATGTGAATGAAAGTAGGATTGTAACTCTAACATTAGAAATTCAATTGCCTCTTTCAACTAATTTTTCACAATTTCCACAACTTGAATGTGCACCTTTATAATCACAAAACTAACAACCCATGTTAATTGGTCTAGATGTTTTACCTAAATGTGTTGTCTGTTATAATCAAAAGCTAAGTGTTCCATACTTGTATTCAAATTTAGTATCATCTTCATGATGAAGAGGTCCTAGGAGGAACTCACAAAAAACTTGAAGGAATAAAACACATTAAACTTGAAAGTAGTGTTAGGGTCCACAAAATGTGAAAACAAAGCTACCTAACAAAGCTTGATTGTTGCCACATAATCAACAACAAAAACATCTCAAGCTCGGGCCAACTTCATCAAGTTGTTCACCTCCTCCAATAATGGTAGCAAGATTGCAAGCCCATAGAAGACTGGGAGAAGACCTTAATATCACATAGAAGGTCAAAGTTCACCTTTATAGAATTTTTGCTAATAAAATCCTTAACCGTCTTGACCAGCAAAATGTGGTATTCACTCATCACCCTTTTTGTAGGTTTTAACATAGAAATCCACCTTGTTTTAATATTCTTCAATAACTTATTACCTTAAGTTTCCATGATCTCAACAAGCTTGTTTTAGTAGTTTCAAGTGCCTATTTGGGCTTTTATTGAAGTATGCATATAGGATTTGAAACAAATTTTCCAACCCACAAACAATGCTTAGTTTAGACAAAGTTTACATGGCAAGATTAATTCAATGGGCCATGCAATGGATGCCTTACATGTGAGGAACATAATCCATTTGAATTTTCCACGTAACTCTAATCGTAGCACCTTGAAAAACACTCACATGTCACCTCCAAACATATGAGCTTAAAGGACAATGTTTCATTTGTTAGACTACTAGCAATCAAACAATGCTTGAATGATGATTTTGGTGAAATTTCCAAAATTAGCTCCTTTCAATCATCTTTTTTGGGAAACCATAATTGGAATTTTGGACCAATTGTTAGTGACATATGTTTGTAAGGATAGCCAACTATGATTATCAACACTTGTCATTTCATGACAAGATATTGAATATAAATTGTTATTTTCATAGCTTTTGTAGTGATTACCTTGACAATGTCATGCATTATTTCAACCATGGACTAGCCAACATTGTCACACCAATATTTTTGCAAAAAAAAATTCATTTGAAGGAAATGCAGCAAGCCTTTCATGCTTTCAAATTCAAGCATGGATTTTCCTTTTTTGAAATAGGTAGAAAATAATGGCAAATTGAATGACTTTCTTCAAGCCTTCATGTGTCATACCTTGCATAACCCTATCTAACACATTTTCCCCATTCTTGGAAACATAAAACACTTCATTTTTAGCATGTTAACAATCCTTAACATAATAGAATGTACTTTTAGGAACATTAGGCATGGGGGAAGTAATTTTTTTTGTACCAACATGTTTATAAAAATAATAAAACTTTGGAGCAAGAAATTTTTCCTTACCCATAACCTTTGTGAAAATCTTCCATTGAACATGTGCGACAAGCATGTTTTCACTCAAAACACTTTTTGCCCATTGCAATTTTGCAACCTAAAAATCTTGAAATTTTTTATTCAATTCATAAGCCTTTTTTCTTTCTTACACTCAAGCTCAATTTTGTATAGGTTTTTTCAAGTTCAACTTCAAATGTTAAATTAGTTTAAGATGGATTTCCCTCATAGATGATTGATTTTCCTTTATCTTTCAAAGCATTCATAACACCTATCAATAACATTACCAATGACCTTATTTTGCTAACCAAACAAGCAATGAAACTTGAAGTTGTTTGGAGGTTTAAAAAGTTAAAAAGGAGTGATGTTGAAACTTGAGACTAGAATTCCACAAAATATAGAACCATTATAGAAAAAACACTAACAAAAAGGTTAAGATTAGGAGTTTTACTTGTGCATGTTAATAACCAACAAAAGTTATAATGCACGATGAATTAACACATCGATGACCAACAAAAGTTGTAGTGCAAAATGAACATCAATGGCCAATATGAACTACAATGTGCAATGAGTGTGTCGATGATTAACAAAAGTTACAAATTTGTAATGTGTAGACAACTAACAACAATTGCAACACACAATGAACAGATTGATGACCAAGAATAATAGCTAATTGTAGTAGGTGTAGTGCACGATGATTGTTTCAATGACCAAGTAGAGCTACAATAGGTCTAGTGTGAAATCAACACATTGATAATCAAGTAAAATTGTAGTAGATATATCATGTGACGAATGCATTGATAACTATGTACAACTATAATGTGCAATGAACATGTCGACAATTAACAAGAGTTACAACAAATCTAATGCATGATGAACATGTCAACAAATTTACAAGAGTTGCAATGCACAATGAACGTGTCAACAACTAGGAGTGATGGTTTCAAAAATCACTACATAGAAATTATTTATTATGTGAAACATTGAAAATTCAAAATAAGCCATTCGAAAAATGAAAATGTTCCAAGAGCAAAGAGAAATGAAAACATCTTTTAAAACATACCTCCAATAGAAGAAATAGGAATATATGCAATTGGTGAAGCCCTTGAGTTGGGTCAAGATCACATACCCAATTCTTAGTTGTAAGCTATAAACTTTCACTATGTGCATTGTAATGAAAAAAAATACTTGCAAATAAAATAGAAATTCACCCACAAAAAATTCCAAGAAATTACAACTAGAAAATAAAAAGGGCCACTATTTTTTCTTTTATAAAGTTCCAAGACAAGACTCATGGAATGGAAATTTCAACAAACAAGGAATATGTATACAAGAAAGGAAAATTCTCACAAGGGCAAAGATGAAGTAGAGGTGAGTTACTAGAACAAGTGGAATTGTTGAAGGTGATTTTGCAATCCTTTGGAATGGTGTAAGTTCTAGTCAAGTTCACACCTATTGTGAGGACACCCAATTAGTTAAGAGTTACAATTGTTGTAGTGCACAATGAGTGTATCGATGACCAACAAAAGTTGCAACACACACTGAGTGCATCAATGACCTACAAGCACATGATGATTGCAATTGCATGATGAACATGTTGATGACTACCAAGAGTTGTAGCTGTTGTTACATGCAATGAATGTGTCGATGACCTACAAGCATATGATGATTGCAATTGCACAACGAGCGTGTCAACGACCAACAAGAGCTACAATGCACACTGAAGGCATTGACGACCTATAAGCATAGAATGAGAACATTGACTTGTAAAAAAAGGTTAACAAGTATCAAGTCACATCAAGTCACATCAACTCATAAAAAACAATTAATGTGCAAGCTTACAAGCACATTGGAATGTGCAAGTTTGCAATGTTCCTCTTCTGCTGCCAAGAAACTTGTTCAACATTGAATAAATACAAAATCTAGAGCAAGCCACAACTTGCATGTTGCAATAGACCTCTGGAGGAAATTGGGAGTCTTGTGAGCAAGCAAATGATGCCTATTGTGGCTACAAGGGGGTACTTTAGGCATCGACATTCAGTACTGAAACAAAAGCTTTTAGCAAAAGGTACGTTCTATGTTTAAGGTGGCTATTTGGTGCTGGTCATGATGACACATCTGATTTTTGGTAAAAAGGGTTGATTTTTCAACCTGTATTTCCTTTGTTCAGGTGGCTGGACCTTTTTAGATGGGAAATTTTGGCAATTATTTGGCCAAAAAAAACCCTCTAGTGCAGGGTGTTGTTCTTTTTTCTCTTATGGTATGTCAGAAACGCAGCTAGATTCTGCCAGACCTCATGTTCAGCTTCCTTTGAAGATTTATAATGTATGAAAACTCCCATTTTGATTTGAAATAAGCTAACCCTAGAATTTGAGTCCCAAGAATTCCACATCACAAACAGCCCTTTGAGAGGAAAAATGACAGATCAAATTTGGATGCTGCATTTGGCAGTCCTGTTAGCATCCTGGGTTTTATTTGATTTTGGGCGGTTATTTGTTGGTTTGTGCTCTTCCAACTAGTCTACGCTTGTCTGAGGAATACCTAACCTAATTCAAAAGCTCTTTGTTTGTAGCAACAAACACAGCAATTATAAGGAATTGGCACCTCTCCACAATTCCAATTAGCAGCCCACACTAGATTTGTAGGAGAATGTGTGTTGTGTATGCAAATCAAAATTTCATGTTAAAAATGTCCTTGTTTTGCAGTTTGATTCTTTGCAAGAGATATAACTGCTAAATGATGTATTGTTTCTTAAATTTGGGATGCCAACAAGAATCATCTTGTTCAAACAATTCTTCTTTCAAGAGTGGAAAGTGCAAGATGAAAGTTGTTCTATGAAAGTCCCATTTCAAATGGGAAGTGACTAGTTCAGGAACAGATAGATGTTCATGATCTAAATAATTGGAAATGGTAGAAACCAGGATAGTTTGTATGCAATGCTTGAAAACTTGGGGTTGGAGGATTTCAGGCTTCAGCCACTTTGGCTAAATGTTGTGAAGGACATTGTGCTCATGGTTTTGTGAAAAGGAGACACAAAAAGAAACATGGGATGTTTTAGGCGCAGACGTGATGGGACAGATAAAAAGGATGCTGATGTTACTACGTTTTCTCTGCAGCATCTTAGGGACCAGCTCAACTTGCTTCCCATTGAATCCAATTATTGCACAAGCGGGTTTATACACTACTATTTGTTGTTTGTTTGTTCTCCAATGTCTATTGTCCTGCAAAATACGTGGTTCTGGAAATAGAATGACCACAACATGCTGAAACCCTCAGAACTGAAACAACAAATGTAATTTCATTCTTGAGATCAATTTGCATATCAGTTTTAGAAGGGAAAATGGCAGTTGATAACGGCAGTTGTTTTCCTGGCAGGTCTAGTCCTGTGGATGAAGTAGTAGGTCATGATGCAAACAACATGAGACGCCTTTATGTGCATGAGAATGATCGTGTCCTTATCAAGGTATTGCAGTTCTTTTCTCAATGCAAAATAATCTGTGTATGGCCACAGCCTGAATATGTGCAAGCTGCTTACACATGATAGAAAACATTGATGCTCAACACAATAAAATAATATCAATTCATTTTTTGGGTTGGCAAGAATATATATGGTCCTTCTCTTGATTTTTCAGTTCTGTTTATCAGTTAAGGTCCTTTGTTGGACAACATGATTCATTGGATGTTGTCAAATCAAATTTTACCAAAAAAAAACCTCACTGCACTACCCTATCATTCTTCGTTTGCCTGAGCCTTGCTTTAATATAGGCAAGTACCAAAGGCTTGAATGAGAGCTCAATGCATGTTCTAGGTTATTATGTGACTTGGAGTAGAAGAAATTTTGATACACATTCATATGTAGCCCACTTGCAGTGACTTCTGTTTTTCCATTGCTGCTATCTTTCCATGTCTCATCTCCAAGGCGCAGCATTCATGTACGGTCCATCTAATTTTGAGTGTAAAAGGTGTTCAAATGTATGTGTTCTGTCTTCTGAATTCACATACACTATTGATGAGGTTGTGTAAGTGAGGTGCAGATTGTGTATTTTGGCGATCAAACTTCTGTGGGTGTTCAATATGATGAAAATGGGGATTGGCACTTCCGACCTATTTGGTATGCGTATATCTGATTTTGTTCCAAGATCTAAAAAGTTATTGGGTAGAAGAGTTTATAAAAAAACCAATCCTGTTAAGGTGATGAGAAAGTTATACATTTTCTGGCAAAAGAGGTCTTAATTAACCCTAATGGTGACAGTTTATTGGCTACAGAGGATTAATGTAAAATGCATCCACCCTACAAAGGCACACTAGTGATTTGTGAACTCAGATCTTATTGAACTCTTTTGGTCACCTTTCAAAGTTGAGTCTGTACAAACCACAAACACCTTATAATTTCATGATGAGAAGCAGAGAAGGCACACCTAACCAAAACTAAAACTAGAAGTGAAACTCCCTTTACGGCTACCTAGTAGTCTTGGTGAGAGGAGGAATTTGGTCCTCAATCTTTTTCCTTCTTACCTTTCCCATATTTACTTCGGTCCTCACCCCTAAATGGGTGCAACTAGAGTATCAATCCCAGATTCAGACCCCAGTTTCAGTGACTTTATTGGCTTTGCCTACCAAGGCAAGGATATTGTGTTTAGATTCATTATAGAGTAGAGTAGCTTAAGGGATTTTGGCCCCTAGGTAATAGGTCTATTTTTATATGAGGATTTTTGAAAGATGATATTTTGGCTTGTGTTGAAACTTAAGATTAGTTATAGAGTTATAATTTCTTGAAGGATTTTGGTTTTTTTTAGAGGATTTTCAGAAGATTATATTTTGCATGGTGAAATATTTGAGTTTCCATAATTCTTCTTTTCCCTTAAGATACTTTTTAAGTGTAAATGGGAAGGCCACAGTGTGAGACACCCCTTGTTGATAACATCAATAAATGACCATGTTTAGTTAACTATATTTAAGAGCCTATATGTACACCTCTTTATAGACAGGAAGCATGCACCTCTCAAGTTTCAACTTTACAAAAAAAAAAGGGGTATAATCCAGTATTGGGCGGATATGGAATTTTGAACATACCAACTCGTACTGGTATTGGATATTTAAAAAAAATTCATGCCAGCCTAGTGGTTCCAGTACTGGATGTTGTTGAAAATTTTCATACCAACCTGGTATTGGCATTGGATCCTTTTAAAAACTTGTATACTCTCATGGTGCTTGTATTAGGACCCAAGGCTGGTTTTTGGCTGGTATGAGGCAGGTATATTTACTATGTACCTGCTATATTGAGACTGGGGCAGCCCTAAGAACAAGTGTAAGGTAAAGCCCTAGGGTGGGGGCATTCTCAAAATAAGGGGCCTAGGACAAAAGGCAATAGTTGAGTCCAGCCCCACATTTTGGGAATGTCCCCTACCCATGGGTTTTACCTATTGTAAAGCATGAGGCAAAATTTATCATGAACCAAACCTATGTAGATCATGAGGCGTATGAATGGAAGGGTTCAATAGTGGGAGGGTTCCTACACCTACAAGTAAGCATAATTTCCCTCCCATACTTGAGGATAGACATAATATCCCTCCCAATTTCTAGAAATTGATGGATATAATGTGCCCTCCACATACACTACAAATTTTCTCCAAGTGCTTTACACTGGTATTAAGTCACTACCAGGTAAGGTACTGGTGCAATGCTGGTGTTCCGTTCATGTTCCTGCCAGGCATATACTTGTACAAGGCCAGTATTGGCTCAACTCACACTAGTTTGGTTAGTTCTTCAATATGAGGACCAGTTTAAGTCTATATTACCAGGGTTCCAACCTGATACGCGCTCAACTAATAGGTGGTAGAGTGTCTGTATTTTAGTTGAAAGGTGCATGTTTCCTGTTTCCACATCATGTAAGAATATAGTGAAGGGAGATTTGGAATTCCCAGACTCATGAGCTGGTCCACCTTCCTAAGAAGTCGATGGGCACGACCAAATATCAACAAGAATGGTCATAAACACAACCAGTTCTTGCCTAGGGGTGAAATGAGAATTGGGTCCCAAAATAGTCCCGAAGACACCTTAGTTCTCAGGTGCATTAAGCTCTTTGTACTCTGCTAGGCCAGTGGCGCCAGAATATGCGCGCACACACACACATATGTATGGATATGCTGGCAAAGCACCACATAACACCCTAATCTGCAATTTAGAGGCCAGATGTAAGGTTGTTGGTGTCGGATGTGGCCATTCCCAAAGTAAGGGGCCCTGGATAAGGCTATAGTCATGTCTGACCTCATCCTAGGCCTTGCATTTTGGGAATGTCTCCTTAAGTCTACCTAGGGGCTTACCCACAGTAAAGCACAAGGTGAACCTTACCATAATCCAAAACATAGTAGATCACTGAGGAGGAAGAATAGGGTTAATCTTATGCCTAGTATTTATAGTTGTAAGGTCCCTCCCTCCTACATAGTTTATGTAGGTTCCCTCCTCTTTTCTAGGATGGATATTAATGATATAAGGTGCCCTTCAAATACACTTGAAAACATATCCTACTTTACACCTTTTCAGACTCATGAATGGGCCAGGATTAGAAAATTGCCAGGTCTTTTAATGAAAAATGGAGAAAAAAACTTACCTATCTGCCTTCAACGATTAGTTGCTAAACTCTTGAGGGTTGAGTTCTGCGTGATATGCCAATCTCAAAAGACAAAAGTGGACTAATAAATTAGAAAAAGCAAAGCTTGAGTACAAGTTTTGGAGCACCACATGAGAGGTAGAAATGGAGTGATGGTAAATTAATTATCAATGGAGTTCTAGTCATGTGTCTGATTTTGTCAAGTGTTTGACAACCATAAACTCTGGAAACTTTTCTGTTTCCTGAATTGGGTAGTCACTAAAGCATAAAGTGGACATTTATAGCCATTTGTGCCAAATTTTACATAATTGTCATTTATGGAAGTTATAACTTTATTCTTTTATTCTTTTTTGCATCATGTGCCTAAAGAAGGCAAATTTTTTGAGCAAATTTTTTCATCAAATATGAAAAATTGCTATTTGAAAGATGAATTTTTCTCATGACAATTGGATTAAAATTCATGGGAGAGGTTGCCCATTCCCCAATTATCTAGTGCAGGACATATCTACCTAAAAAAAGGTCATTTTCCATTTATTTGATTTGATTTGATTTAGTTCAAAAGTAGCTACTAAAGTTATCAACTTCCTCCAAAAAGAAAATTGGTAAAAGCTATCACCATTTTCTCTTTACAGCTCTTCAAGTATTGGGGCCCCAAAACTTTTCTTTTGTTGGAAGGCTCACCATTTTGACCATTTTGCATGTTGGATCTGTCAAGTTGGTTGAGATGCTAACTGAACCAACTTCCAGTAACACTAGGGTCGATTTTTCCTTCTTTCCATGATTTCGCGGATTCAAAATGGGTTGCACTGGGTTGGATGTTCAAACATAAAACGGGCTGTTTCCAGAGTTATCAATTTGTTAAATTACAAAAATTCAGTTGCAGTGGGTTGGCTGTTCAAACATAAAAGACTATAACCAACAATTCAGAACTCCACCCTGGGGATGCAGGGCGCACCGTGCAGGGCCTCGTGCTCAGATTTACTTTCACCCTGAGCATGTATGTTTTCACTCAAGGTCTTATTTCCTCGCCTTCGTGATCCTTCCTTCTTGTTTAAACAAAACTGGTCTCTATTTCCCCTCCCCTATCAAGGGCAACTCTGTGAACTTCATTGATCAGAGTGTATAGTAAGAGGTATAGTACATATAAGCAAGAGTGTAGTAAGGGGGAATAACCAAGAACTGCAGTTGCCCACTAACAGACAATTGCTAGTGCTGGAAAGCCTAATGGGCCATGGCTGTGTAGAAAAGGAAGCAAGGTTCAAATACACAGCTAGGATGAACCAACACCCAATGCTACCTTCACCTTCTTGAGTGATGCCTTGTAGTGGCCATAGTAAACCCAAGAAATTTTAGATTTGGACTCAGAATACCAACCCAAAACCAATTAGGAATGATGACCAAGTTTGTCATTAGTCAGTTTGGGTTCTTTTGTTGGCAGGTGAAGGCAGCCATTGTGACATGTGGTGGTCTGTGCCCAGGCCTCAATGATGTCATCCGCCAGGTTAGCTTCTTTCAACATTACACACACAAAAGCGTCAAACATGAAGGGGGAGATAGAGGGAATTTGAAACCTTGGGCTCCACCAACTAACTACTTTTAATTAAAACTTCAAGACTGTGGAGTAGTTGTTTTCTATGAAAGATACTTATTTCATCCAGATATTGTTTAGAGAACTTATTGAGATTTTGCAGATTGTGTTCTCATTGGATGTGTACGGGGTGAGGGAGATCTTGGGCATCCAACATGGTTTCAAGGGCTTTGTGGATGACAAATTTCCTCCTATGAAGGTTATATTCACATTCACATGATATTTAGATTATCTATGTGAATTGCAAGCAATGAAACAAGCAACAACAAAAATCATCAGTATGTAGCCTAGGTTGGCTCACAAATGTGCAACTATCTGTTTACCTTTCTTTAGGAACATCAATCTTTTTATCTTGTGATCGAAACCTTAGGGCAATTGTGAATGTCAGTTGCTGATGTTTCACTTGGCTGCACTTAACTGTAAACGTCACAGTGGACAACTGTTGTGTGTGACCCTGGCACTGCTATTACCTAGAGCCACTCAGGCCAAAAACTAATATGCCTATATGTTGTAAGGGGCACCTTTTTATTTCTTCCGTGCCCTTGCAATGTCTTGTTGCTATGTTTCTAGTGTTGTTGTAACATTTTTGAGCTTGGGCAGTATGAGACAAAGCATTGAGCTCTCCATCAAGCCACAGCGAACTAGCACCCACCAGTGCACCATCCACTGGATGCCTATTATTACTAAGTTGTGAATGAACCTCCACTAAGTTAATATTTGGTTTACTGTGGCCACTTGGCCTTGAATGAATTTTGAAATCTGGGATTTCAGGGTCAATGGTATGTAGAATTTTGAGATTGATGCAAAGATAATTGATGTTTTTATTGGCAATTTCTTGCCTTTCAAAATATCAATTAGCTGTTTACAATGGTGTGCTGCCATAGCCAAATCCGCGTCAAATAGTGGTAAATTGCATGTGCTCAAATTGTAGAGTGACTTTCACACATGCCTTCAATCTCTTTCACCCTATTGTGGCTCAACCCATATAGTCAGAGTACTAGCCTCCAGCACGAAGCCAGAGATGGTTTGTAGGCCTGAAATTACTTGGTGCAAATTACCACAGCCATGGAGGAAGCTCCATGAGGACTACCCAAGTATAATGGACTTATGGTTGGGGAATGGCTTCTACCTTTGCTATCCATTTCATTAGGATCTTGAAGGTGTAATGACCAAAATCAACCCTAATCGGAGCTCCATTGTGGCCCAATATCCTGATTGGTCATGTTAAATTTATGACATCTGGTTGTCCACTTCTTTTGTTAGTTTATTTTAGAATTGGGTTAGGACTCAAGACTCCCATGGACTGTGTTGCCTAGCTTCAAAAGGCCCTTTTGGGAGGATTTGAAGTTTAAACCATGTTTCCTACTCTGGCCTTTAAGCTTTATTCAGCTAATGACTGAGTGCCTCATAGAGAGCTCATCAGTTTCAACTAGGTTGAATGTTGTTCAATGTTGTTGCTTTTTGATGCGGAGCATGCTTCAAGTCACTAAAATGAACAATTCAGATAGGAACAGATGACACGCAAACTGGTGCAAACCATCAACATGGCAGGGGGCAGCTTCTTGGGTGTATCTCGAGGGTGCCCGCCTCTTGAGGTCATTGCAGATAAACTTGAGGTGTGAATTGCTCCGAGTTTCTCTATGATGTGCTTGTGCTCTACTATGGCTACCCAGTATGATATTTTCTCCAGAATCTCCTATTTGATGCTCAGTGTTCCATTTTTTAATTATTCAGTTACCTAGAAGGTCCTAGCCTTTGTGACTTTTCAAAATGTGCAAATGCAGTAACAATTAAATTTGTCACCTTGATGGGTAGCCCACATACATTTATGGCTTCAATAGAGTTGACATATTAGAGAAATCCGCAAAACTCACCCAATCTTTCGGCCTCCTTTCACGCCCTAAGCCCTCTTATAGTGGTATCCGTAAAGTAATGGAATTTTACTAAATCTCAGTATGAAATGCTGAATCTCAGCATTTAATGCACAAAGTTCGCAAGGAATTATAGGAGCTGTCCAGGTAGGAGCAGTGAAAATATATGTAGCAGCAATGGAGGCGCTCCGGAAAAAAGAAAGACAGGGTGAAACTCAGGAAACAATGGTTTCCTGAGTTTCACCCACCCTTGAATGCTAATGTACTTTTTTGCAGGTTTTTAAAAAATCTGACCCTGCTTATGACCAAACTCAGGGTACTGGTGCCATCTTTTCCTGAGTTTGCGGATATCTCTATTATGTCCAGTAGTTTTTGTTTAGGAATAACCATGATTTGAGAAAGAATAGTAGGATAGATGTCCTGCGACAAAAATAGAGAGAGGGAGAAGATTTGTGGCCAAATCCTATCAGATTGATCTGAATGAAGCAAAATTCAAATGGTTGACATGAATTCAACAAGCACAATATAACAGACCAATATGCAAGCATGAATGTAAAGGCCTCTTTTGTGTAGGAATGGAGCATCAACATGTTTTTCATTATTGGTGGGAATGGTTCACATGCAGGAGCCACAGCTATCTATAAGTTTGTAAGTCTTCTCATAAGTTACATGGTGTAATTTTCGTTTCAGATGTCCCCCAAGTTTTTGTTTGTAATTATATCATGTCCATAAGTGAAGCATGTACACTAAGAATCTGAATTTGGTTGGAAAAGACAGTGTGAAAAGCGCAAATTGAGGATGGTTGTTGTTGGGATTCCAAAAACCATTGATAATGACATTGAACTTTTGGACAAAACATTTGGCTTTGACACTGCTGTTGAGGAGGCACAACGAGCCATAAATGCTGCTTATATTGAGGTTAGTGATTTTATGATTGATATTATATCAGTAAATAAAATTTTTTTTGCTGCTTATATTGAGGTTAGGGTAGACCAGCCAGTGACCGAACACTTAAGCGCTCAGGGCAGGCTAGATCCAAAGGGAGGGCTCCTATGTTTGCCAAAACAAAACTTGAACCTCTTCTCTTGACACATCTGACACATTAGCAATTGTCAAAAATGGATTAAAAATGAGAAAGTTACAGCCCCCCCAAACTATAGAGCATCAAGAACTCAAAAAAAAACCACTGAACATTACAAAGGCTGGTTTTCAAACATCCCAAAATTCCTTGTATGTTGCTATTAGATTTCAAAGATGATTTGTAAAACATCAAGTGGCACTCCTATAGCATTTAAATTGTTTAAAATGATTAAGAAATAAGAAAATTATGAGGTTTGAAAGGAGGAGGGGTCCATAGAGGAAAAAAAAGGAATATGTTTAACAAAATGTATTTTGTAAGATGGAAATTTTATTTTTCTTGTTATTTTTTCATTAATCCTTTTCCTTTGCACTTCAAAGATGATTTTCTAGAGCTTGAGGTAGTACTCCCATAACATTTTAAATCACTCAAAATGAAGCACATATGATGAAGATATAAATAAGTGTTTGGTCATAGGCAGGAGATTGGTGATGGGCCGGTCTACCCTAATGGTTCTCATGATTGATAGGTAAGGGATGTGTGACACTAGCCATGTTACAGTTAGTTTTATGAAGTTGCAGCCACATTGAAATCAGTCTCATTTCTTTTTGGGGTCATCTGATCCTACCCTCCATAGTGTCATTCTCAAATTTCAGTTTCAAGAGTGGTGCTGAAAACCAAATTGGGCCGATGCAATTAGTGATGAATCAGGTGGGCTAAATTTGAAATTTTGACACTAATCAATATGTAAGGCTTTCTATGTTATAATTGAAGGGTAAAAACCCAAGTAGATTTTAGTCAGCTGATATAAACCGCTGAAAGTTTTTTCTGACTATGTTAGAGCATATATATCTGTGATGCATGGATTTTTAATTCCATTTCCTATCATGTGTGGGCAAAGACTTCACATGATGTCTCTCTTGAGGGCTTTGACCAACCATTGTGGACAGCAATTGGAACTTTGGGTCTGCATAAGTACTTCGGAATGCCATTAAATAGTGTGGAAACATTCAGAACAATTTATTGGCTTTGGCCATAGTGAAGAGACTTCACCTTGGTGTAGCATCTGGGCATAAGAGTATGGTTCAAACTTGACCCAATGTCTGAGTGACATCTGGAGTATTATGTGTGCATGTGATGGATGGTCATGTCTTATAGACCAGTTCAAAGGGAAGAAAGAGAAAAAAAAAAAAGCATTTTAGAAGTTGAAAAGCTTATTTTTCTTCTTGTTATTTTTTCATTACTTCTTTTCCTTTGCACTTCAAAGATGATTTCTAGAGCTTGAGCTAGCCCTCCCATAACATTTTAAATCACTCAAAATCAAGCACATATGATGACGATATAAATAAGTGTTCGGTCATAGGCAGGTGATCAGTGATGGGCATGGTCTACCCTAGAAGTTGATGTTCTAGATTCAGGAAAGGAACTGTTTAGTTTGAAGTAGTGTCCTGTGGTTCTTTGATTTTGAAAGGAACCTTGGGTTTTATGTTTTAGTTTTCAAAATATTTCATTGAACCTTGAGTGTGGTTTTGAAAATGGTTTCAGGATTATAAAATTTCCAAGTTTCAGAGACTTCTAAAAAACTTTGGAGGCTAGTCTAGTTTAAGATTGGGTTCAATTACATCTACATCCCAACTAAAAATAATAACTTGTACTTATATAGATAGAGAATCTTGACTTGTTTTAAGAAGGGACCAAAATCTGGTCCAGGTTCAGGTTTTAGCAACATGCAGTTTCATAGTTTGAATCCAAATCTAGTTTGGATAAAAAATTGAACCTTTAGTCTAGATGCCCCATAACCTAACCTACTATCTAGGCTTGAATCCAATACCCTAAACCTGCCAACATTGGTTTGAACCTACCACAAAGGGTGGAGTCATTACATAATGAGCTGCTTGTTTATACGATTCAATGTATATCAAGTGTATTTTTTTTAATATTTCAAATAGGTAAGGACATATCATATTTGTAATATTATTGATTTGGGTTAGGGGTTTTAAGGTAATTGATCACTAATTACTTTGTTCACAATGTAACAATATGGGTAAATAATTCACCATTGACCTTATGTATAAGTTGGTAATTGTAAGGCGAAAGGCAAGCTAAATTTGAATAAAAGTGACACGTGTAAAGGTCTGGCACACTAGCAAGTAGAGGGAAACAATTAATTGTGTAATTGGCCTTGCAAACATGAACACATTTAATTAATATAATCAAGTAGCAAACAAAAAAATAGAATGAAACCATACAACATTTTTTGCAATACATTTAAGTAATAATGGCAAATGGTATTATAGAATCTAAAAGGGTAATAAGAGTATAATATAAGAGTCTTGTTCAAGGTAATTATTGCAATGGACATTGAATAATGCCAAGGTTAAAAAAAAGATATTTATCAATCAATCACCAAGACTTGAACAAATCCACTAGTAAAAACATGCATCACAAAATGTGGAAATGCATATATATTATAGGCTAATTCCACCATGCGCCCTCTTTTTCTTACTCTCAAAATAGATTCCTTCATATAGTAAAGGTAAATATCATAAATACTAACCAAGTGGAGTTAAACTGAGTAAGTCCAAAAACTTTACTACATGGACATGCTAATTTAAAAGGGTAACAATAAAAATTACCAACTATGTAGCACATATACCTTGGAAATACCAAATAGTATATCAAGGTAAAAAAACTTACTCACCCAACACTAGCTCACCAAATTTGATTTTGTTTTTGTGATTTGAGCTAGACAATTAGTGTCATCCATCTCAAGAAAACTTCAAGAATTTACTTTTGACTTTGTGCACAATTAATTTTTTAAGTTTGTGAACTATTTTTGAAAGATTTTTTAGCGAGAGGGTGAACACATGATAAAACAACACAAAATCCTTCCAAGTTACCTATAGCATAAATAAAAAATAAGAATGAATTAAGCGTTGATATATTATATTTTTAAAAATTAATTATTTCAATGATCAATATGAACATGTTATTTAATTTTATTGTGAAGACATTGAAAAAAAAAAAAATTAATACACACACACACACACACACACACAAATTTACAAGTTGTATTTTTTTTGAATATTTTTAATTAAATGAAATATTATATTTATATGCTTTCAAGTTTTACATATTATAGTTATAATATATCAATTTTTTTAATGTAAAAATATGTTTTAAATTTTTTTAACCAATCAATTTGAGATATATTTGTTACCTATTTTTAATATATACAAAAAAAATCAAATTTTATATTCAATTTACCATAAACTCATGGAAGGCCTAATGGTTTCATAATCATGTTAAAATGATATGGAACCTAGTTTTTTTTTACTTGTGTAAAAGATTGGACCATTTTCAAACTAGATTTTAAATTATTATTTAAAAGTCTACTTTATCATATGTTCACTGAGACCTTTTCTAACATTCTGTTATCACTCATTCCTTGTTTCTTTTTTAAACAATGAATGTGTTGTTAATTTTGGTTGTGTTAAAACTTCCAACCAACATGGCCATCACTCCTTGCATGGAACATCTCCATTAGTTGGGGTGCTCTTGATGAAGGTACATGATAGGCTGAGTATTCAGGCTCAAAAATGAAAATTTTAACCAAATGCACCTTACATGCCAATAAGAAGACAAAACCATAGGAAGTACAAAAGCAATCACAAAACAAAATGCCAATTCCATGTTGAGTAGAAAAAAGTATGAACCCAACAAACACCAAAAATCCTAAATCCTACCTCATCCAATATATATCACCCTCCTACATCCCTACAGTGTGCATGAAGCACAAAATATGTGACCAAGCCTAGAAGATCAAAGACCCCATACAATCTTTAATAATAATAAAAGATGAAATCTAGTAATTACATTGTGAGAAGAATTGTTCTGAAAAAAACTAGTTAGAGAAAAAATTCAATTCAAAGGCCAAAAAATTACTAGCATAATGGACCCAACATTACAGAAATAATTTGTTTATTTTTTTTTGTTGTATATTATGAATCCAAAATGCCCCCACTTTGCAACTTGCGATCAATTTTATTGTGCTGAAATTCAAGGTGATTTCATAGTTGTTATTGGCATCTGGTGATTTTGTTTGACTATTTGTGTTCATATATGATCTCAACACTTCCCATTGTGTGTTCTGCACTTTTGGGTGTGGTCTTTTGTTTGGACTTTGATCCTTCCTTTTTTCTTCTGTTGTTCTTTGTCTGGTGTTTTTCTTTTATTTATTTATTTATTTTTCAAGCACTTATCTGCAGGCAAGCAGTGCATTCAATGGGGTGGGGATAGTGAAGTTGATGGGTCGACAAAGTGGGTTTATCGCAATGTATGCTACAATTGCAAGTGGTCAAGTCGACATTGTCCTGATACCAGAGGTAGGAAAAGCATGTTTGTTTTGTCGGCACTCATTTGATGAAGTGACTGTTGTTAGTTCTGTGTAGCTTTGTCACATTTTGCACTACATCATGATTAAATTTTTATCTAGTAAGATGGATCCATTATAATTGTGCAGTTGTTCATTCTAGATTAAACCTTAATTATTTACAAAGCTTAAGTCATGTTATTAATGATAATCAATGGGGGTAAATGACTCCAAAACGATTTACGGTTGTTCATCACATTACTTTGGAAACATTTCAGATGTTCCTGTTTTTACTTGGATTTTCCACTGTCTAAACTTCCGAATTGGAGCTTTGCAATTTTTCTTTTGATTTTTGATAGTTATAATATAAGAAGTTATGGAGACAGTTATGAAAGGTTTATATCCCCACTTACCTTTCAAAATCCACATTCCTGTGTGTTCAATATTATTAAATAAAGGCGCCTACTACATTTGTGCATGGTATATTTTATTAAGATTATGTTCCTCAAGATTAATATTGTCCTTCACAAAATTTTGCTCTTTGAATTGAATTTTTCAAAAATGACAAATTTTTTGAAAATAATATAATTAGTGCTGAAGCTGCCAAGGTACTATATGATACGCTGTATTTTTGACAATTTGGAAGGTTTGAGGACGATATGTTTTTAGAAAGGACATAAGTGTTTGTGTTCTAAATAGCTTACTTGTTACTATTTTGGGCTGATCCATTCATGTTTCAACACTGCAAGAAGATTTGGGATGATTAGCCTTAAGATGTGTGCTCCTATGAAAGTAATTACATCTGGGTGTAGGTGACCTTCTCAATGGATGAAAAATGGGGAGTTTTGGAATACATGAAGAAAAGAATTGAAAACAATGGACTTTGTGTTGTGGTGATTGCAGAAGGAGCTGGTCAGGTGGGACTCTTACTTCATAATGCTTTATTTCACTTTGTTCACAACCCTATCACACATTGCAAAGTTGGTCACTTAACAAAATTCAAACTTCAATTCAAATGTTGCAGATTTAAATTGGCAACAACATGGTCTAGGGGAAAGTATAATGTTGATAAACTTTATTATTGTATGCCTTAGTAGGTGTTAATCTCATCAACATGCCAAGAATCCGGAATCTTGACCAGTTAATGAGTTACTTATGTAGGCCTTCATCCATTAGGGTTGAACTTGCTCTTAATAGATATTGCATCTTTTGGGTTATAGAAGGATTGATGATACTTTAATCCCTAATAAGTATGCAAATGGTCTCTTTCAGGATTTATAGGTTAATTTTGAGACTTTTGGAGTTTGAGGATTGTTTGCCATTGTGACTAAAACAAACCATAAGGATTGGTGAAAGCTAACTAAACCCTTAAAAAAACACTTAATTAAAACCCTGCCCAGTCAAATTACATGAATTTTGATTAAGTAATGATCCTACATTTGCTAAGTACAATGATATGAGCAACTGCAGAACATGAGGGCAACCTTGCCATGGAATTGAAAATATGAGTTTCAATGGTGGTGCTCTTATGTAAGTGATTTAGTCAGCACCCATGTAGATACTATGGTGTGCAAAGTTCAGCTAGCCTCACCCCGCCCCTCCCCCAAGAAAAGAAGAAAAGAAAGAAGGTGAAAAGAATGTGTATGGATGGATTACAGGAACTTGTGCAAGGTGTGGGGGGCAAAGATCCCTCTGGGAATCCCATCCTTGGTGACGTTGGCAAGTGGTTCACCAGCAAGGTCTCCCCCACTAATGATGGTTTTGAATTTGCATTGTGAGAACCAGACATTTGTGTTGCTAAGTTATATTATTGGATCCTAAGTACATTCAAACACCGGATCCCTTGCCTGAGTGTTGGATTATGCACATTTGGATTCTAGCAAAACATTAGAGTGACCCCCCTCACTGTAGCTCAAAATTACATACAACTAAGATGAAAAAAATCGCAGACAACAGGATATACACACAAAGGTCTTGACATGAGATGACTTGGGTATCTACTACTTTAGGTTGACTTAGTGCAAATCAAATTCCAGAATAGGTTAGCTTCAAAGATTCACAACATGGTGTGATACTTGGAGCAAGTATAAGCACTCTTTCACATTCAAGTTTCTTTCAAGGAACTGAAGGAGAGGATTTTATCTTTCTTCAGAGTCTTCTGCTGGAAGCACTGTTTTTTTTTGGTGGCAAATTTTCTCATGCTGGCAATTATTTTTTGAAAACAGCCATTCAAAATGATGATTTTTAGGGTACTTTTTGTCATATTTATTTTTCCACATTTTGAACTGGTAGTCAGAAATGTAGAATGATGCATGAAAATTTCCACTTCATATATTTATATAGAAATAAATGGTTCCATCTTGTTATGGATGATCACCGTTTATTCGACATCAAAAAATTGAGAAAAAAAACATTGGTTTGAAGTCTGTCTGCTGGCCAATGGACCAGGGGACTCCTTTCCTATAGTGCAACCACATTTGTTGAAGGCTGTACAGTTCATTTGTGTGTGACTTTGTTGTGTGGTTGCCAGGTGAAAGACTTCTTCAGTAAAGCTAAAGTACCAGTTGATGCCAAATATATTGACCCAACTTACATGATTCGAGCATTGCCTTGTAATTCTTCAGACCACATTGTTTGCAGCATTTTGGGCCAGAATGCGGTGTGCACACTTTCTCTCTCTTTCTCATTCTTCACACTTTGCCTAGTGTTCCATCTTCCTGTCATCATATATGCTGGAAATCTCTTCAGAGACAATGTATTGCTGTGCACACCATATGTTATTTAGGTTCGTTTGTTTTCTTGCAAGTGAAGGAATTCCTTTATTTCTCTGCAGTAGAATGTCTATTACCAATTATCTACTATCGCCAATCCCACAAGCATGGGTGTCTGTAAACTTATTCAGTGTTTTTTGGTAAACAACCTAACAAGTTTGTGCATACACCACCCTGGGATGAGCTTGACATATAACATCACCTCTATTCAGCAATAGACACAGGCTCGGATCCAGTTGGGGTCCGTTGCAGTTTGCAAAATTTGTATTTACCCATTATCTGAATTTTTGAGCCTGAAAAAATTCACATGCCCAAATAATTATTTTCTGTCAATTGAGGGTGCAACTGAGGCTAAGTGCCTTCAACATGCAAACCATTGATGTTTTATTTCATTAAGTAAACCCATATTTTACCATTGCATCCAGAAGCTCTTTTTGAAGCAAAGGATTGTACAATTAAAAACCAAAGAATTGGGGATTTGTCTATCCGAAGTATATCTTTCAATACTAAGTCAATTACTCATAAACTAGGCTATATAGTCACAGAATAGCCAACATTTTCTTATGGGTAACTAATCCTTTGAAATATTGATACATATTACTCAAGAAAGAGAACTTCATGGCTTGTTTTTCCTTCCAAAATCAATTGTATCTGTGAAGGAAGGCAATCATTTTCACTCTTGGCATGGTGTCAGGTCCATGGGGCATTTGCAGGCTATACCAACATTACTGTAGGGATAGTGAACACCCATTGCTGTTTTTTGCCAATTCCAGTTGTAATTCAAAAGCCTCGAATGGTAGACCCCAACAGCATTATGTATCACAGATGTGTTACTTCCACAGGGCAGCCAGATTTCAACCCACCTGGTTTGAAACCTATGTCGGGATCTGCAGAATCAACATTACCTCATCCTGCACCAACCAGGGGTCTATAAAAGAAGAGTGGATAGAAATAACCTCTCACAAGAATTGCCTGATCTACGACAACTCTGCAAATGTGTTCAGAGAATCTATAAGACTGGACATCAACAGACTAAAACAGATCAGTAGAACTTGTGTTATTAACCACAGGCAAGACTAGACAACAATGTGGATATTATAGTATTAAGAGAGTAGCCAACCTACACCAGGAAGTAGAGTTCAGTTTTAGTGTAAACCACTCTGTAAGAGCTGGATCAAGAGATGAAGATTGTGAAGCAATACAAATCTATATACAATGAGGACAAATAAAACAGTCATGCATGTGTTTGTGTGCATTATGTCTCTTTCCAAATAATTTGTTTCAGATTGTGGAATGGAATGCAATTAGGATTGTTTGGGCTTGGTAGAACATCAACCATTTTCTGCTCTTAACACCACTACCATGTTGATAGATCCTGGCCTCTTATGGTATCAAGTAGTGTGTGCTTTAGATATGTCTTTGTTAGGGTATCGATATGTGTAGGTTAAGCCCAATGTGGGGGGGCATGTGAATTCCCAAAAAAGCAGCCTATGAACTTTCACCACAATCAAATATTCATTCCTTTGTTTCCACTTTTTTTTTGCTTAGAAAATGAGTCACTTGACAGCTCAAAATTCACATTCATATCACTAAATAAGTGCAAAAGTTGTTTTTATGGATGTTCTTGAAACTTTGTATCCATTCCGATATATATTATTAGAACTCCAATTATGTCTTCAAAGAAGTGTTAGGGCTATTCCAAATTGGTGTCTTAAATTTTCTTTACTTCAATACCAACAAAAGTCTAAAACATTTGCATGATGCTTGTACATCCACAAAGTCTTCGACTCCAAGGAGCCCCTCTTTCAGGCATTATACTTTTTGCAGGCAATGGATGTTTCTCAGAACTACCCAGACTAGAAGAGTCTTTCAATCTACAGTGAGCAGCACCAGTAGGGTTGGTTCCACCCAACTCCTTGCAGAACCACCAGCTGTGCCTGCCTATGTTACATTTGTACTTGCTGTTGTTAGAGTTCATTAGGCTTACATTAATACAGTTGTATTACTCTCTACAGTTGTTTTACTCTCTTCTGGATTCAATTGTCTTCTTTCCAGCTTCTGTGTTTGTGTTGATTTTCTGTTCTCAACCTAGAGTGACACTTGTTCACATTCTTAACTCCTTTCCTGCTGGAAATTGAAGTTTGTGAACCTCAAGAAGAACTCCTGAATTCCTTAGATCCAAATTTACTACTTTGCTCACAGAGCTGATCACATTTTGTGGTGCCAACAATGGCCTACAGCCAATAGAGTGAATACATTATGATGGTTTGCTTCACTTACTCAATACCCAGTCATTTCTTGACTCAAACAGGATTTGGACTCAGCCTGAGGGTCTGATATTTTTCATTTCCTTCTTATATTTCTTTCTTTGCACTGGAATTTGATCATTTGTTTTGAAGAAGGGAGGGGGGGGGGAATTCTTATAAGTGGCTTGGATTTGCACTCAGCATCATCTTATTCAGCCGATTAGTAGGGTTTCAAAGTGGAGTTTAATAAGTTTTTGGCAAGAATTGAAACCTTTAGATGGCAATGGAACCTACAACTTTAAGTGGTAGGCAAGGTCTGGAGACAAGGGTTTTATGAGAATAAGGTCCCAGGGTGGTTTACACCTGTGTTGGCTGGATATGGCATTTTAGACCAGTTTAGAGGATATGCATAGGGCATATTCTTTTTAAAAAATGAATAGAAGATATGCATCTGAATATTTCGAAAAGTCTCTTATAAAATTGTAGATATGGTTATGCATTCATTGAAATTTTTCATTCATTGCCAGTTATGTATTTGTCAATTTTTCAAATTTTTTATAAACTGTAAACATGCATACCGATTATATCTAGTAAAATTCACATGCTAATTTCATAGTCCTAAGCCCTAATTTCATATTTTGTAATTCATTCTTCAAAATCAAGTAGCTTGTGGGGGAATTGAACCCCTGCCCACTACATCACAAGTTGCCTACAAAAACACCCCAACACCTAAAATCCCAACCCACCCACCTAAAAAGTTGTTGGAGCTTGATCGGCAACAAAGTAAAATGCTCAAAAGCCCATAGGAGATAAGAAAGTTGCTACAACTTCATTAACAACCAAAAAAAAAAAAGGACTTAGAACTCGGCAACATCAATATGGACGCTAATGTTGATGCTACAATTTGATCAATGACAAAAAATAAAAGGCCTAGAACCCAACAACATTAATATGGAAGTTGATGTTGATATTGCAACTTGATCAATAACAAAAACAAAAGGCCCAAAACCTAGTAGCACCAACTACAATTTGATTGACAACAAAAGTTAGAAGGCTTAAAACCCCACAACATCAACTACAATTTCATCAACCCCTAACAAAAGGCCCAAAACCCTATAACATCAACTAAAACTTGATCAACTACAAAAACAAAAGGCCTAGAGGGTGCAAAGAGATACAATGAGCCAACATGATTACTTTAAAAAAGGACTACATGTCTTTTTTCCCCAAAAAAACTTTTTCATACAAATGAATTTTGGAACAAATTTTTTTGCACTTTGTTATAATAAATGCTTATAGTTGTGTCCCAATACATGACATGCTTTTTTGTTTATCATTTTTTAATAAGTATGAATTTTTTTAAATGTCTTGATCTCTTGTAAATTCAATGTTTTGTTTATAAAAATAATAACAATTTCAATCATAACCAAATTTTCATTTTTTACATTTTTATGTTTTTTTCTATAATAAGCTACAACTTTTTTAACACATCATGTAGATTATACCTTGTTTATATGTGGTATAGGACTTCCAAAGTTTTAAAATTCTAGATCAATTTTGGAAAGTCTTTGACTTTTTAAAGTTTTAGAATTCCACACATTTTAGGTTGTGATTGTTTTTTCAATGTGGCCAATAGGTCTTTATCTTCTTAAGTTTTTGCCATCAAATGTGTTTTATTATATGAGTCCTTTTGATAGTCCTTTGCAAAATTGACTCTTGTCTAATGCCATAGTTGTTCACTTTAGAAGTCTTAAATCAAAATTTAAACTTAAAATGACATCAAATGAATTTTTGGTTTGAATTCCTTAACATTATATGAATGAAAAAACAACAATTTGCCATGATTACCATGGCTTCAAATAGCAAAACATAAATATTTGTTCAATTTTGATTGTTTTTCTTTGTAGCTTTTTTGGTTCATTGGATTGTAATTTCGCCCTAGAACCCTATAACATCAACTACAATTTCATCAACAACAAAAACAAAAGGCCCCAAACCTTGTAGCATCAACATGGATAAGAAAAAAAAAGTAAATTCAATTTAAAGGAACAACTAAATTAGGGAAAAAAAACTTACTAAATCATTGTAGTAGTTCTTCAAAATATTCAAATTCTTCAATAAATTCATAATTTTCTTCAACTATAGCAACTTCAAATTTGATATAATCCTTGAAGTTTACATTTTCCATGCAATTCAAACACGGATCATTTGGCCATTTTTTTACCACCATGATAATCCTATCAAAATTTTCCACCTATAAATAGTAACACCTTAGAACTATCAAAACACCAATAAGGCAAAACACCCATTCTATTTTAATCTAAGAACCAAGAATTCCAAGGATTTGTTTGGCCAATAAAGCAATATTTGAAAACTAACCCTCATGGGTCCACCACTAAGCAAGAGGATGTACACACATAAACTGTGGAATAGATAGCTTTGGAAATAAAGAAAATTCTATAATAACAAATGCATGTGAATATTCCTCCATGGAAGCTCCAACACTGAGCATGTTATTATCCTCTTCTTCAATCTAAAAAACAAGTTCACCACATGGTGCTACAACAACTTCAACAATAGGATTCAATCAATAAAAAACAATCACTAGAAAAAGGATGACCTCTTTCACATGATACTCAATAGCAAGGCACATTGCATTGCTACAACCCACAAAACTTTCCACAACTTGTAAAGATTTTAAACAAGGATCCAAAATCAAGGCCAACATATTGTGAACTTGATGGGAATCAAATTCCTTCAAAAATTCCTGAAAAGGTTTAAGTACCTTCATAACTTCATGTTGAATGTTTTCGTTTAATGTGTGGAGTTCAACATCAAAAAGGTCAAATGTTTCATTCCCATCAAGGGGATATGCTTTAGATTCCATAACCTCAATTAAATTAATTGCAATAGATAAGACATATAATAATAACCAGTGGCCTCTAAATTAGTTCATCACAATGTTGTCACCATAGGATTCAAGCAATTACACTAAAGGAAAATTGGAAGAAAACAATTATTATTTACAACTATATTCAAATTGCAAAAGATATTTGCTATTAAAAATTACTTAGTTACATTAAACAAGTTGCACAAAACATTAGTTGCAAGTGTGGATGAAATCAACGGTCAATAAATACTTCACCATTTGTATACTATTGTATGCCATCTATATATTACCATAAAAATTAGCAACTTACATGATGACATGTGGCAAATGAAAAAGGTTTAAATTTTTTTGTTTTAAAAATAGATAATCGATCTTCATCATCTATTTTAATTAATTTAGATTGTGACACATGGCACAATACCAATATGCCATGTGGAATTTTGGAATTTGGTCAAAATTAATTAAAATCAATATTTAAGTAGGTAGGTGGGACTATGTAGGTAGGTAGGTAGATAAATACAACTATGTAAGTAGTTAGGTAAGAAAGTAGGATTATGTAGTAGGTAGGTATGTAGGTAGGTAGGTTAGAGAAGTAGGTAAATATTTTAAATTTCTTTTAGGTTTAACATTTAGGGTTAAACTCGTTTGATTGGCTCACCCCAATTGACATGTGTTTTTTTATGTGAAAGTGTAGGACAAAGCCTCTTCATTATATAGTTTTCAAGATGGAAATGGAAGACAAAACACATGGGACAAAAATCAAAGTTGCAACTTAATTACAAACTAGGTTGTAATTAGAAAGTTTATCTCATATTTTTTGTCCTATTTTTTAATTTTTAAATTTATATAACTAAGTAAATAAGTAACTAATTTTTTAGATTTAAGTTATTAAATATTATTTCATAATATTTAAATTTTAAATGTTAAATAATTAATTATAAAATTTATTTCAATAATTAACTAACTTATTAAATATAAGTTATCATTTTTCATTAAAATAAATAAATGACTAAAACGTTAATTAAATAATTATTAAATATTAACTATAAATACTAAGTATGAACTATTAGTTATTAATTGATTAAATATAAATGTAACTAATTAATCATTAATTAATTAGGTTGTTTATGTTAGGTATGTAGGTAACCTAGGTTAAATAAGTAGGTAAACATAAAAGCAAATAGGTTGTTAGGCTAAGCCAATTATGTAAACATATATAGGTAAGCAGGTAGTTGATTTGGGTAAATACAAATTTTAAAAAAATTTATAAATACACTAATGGATCCATATCCCCATTATATTTTTAATAGAACTTAACAAAAAGGTGAAAGCATACTACACCCCCCAAAATTGTAATCACAAAAATAGAAATTTTGCATTTGATTTTTTTGGGTACATGTGGACATCACATCTTGGATTATTTTGTTCATTTCAAGTGTATTACATTAACTTTAGACTTAAACTAGTTTATTTTAAAAGAAACTCCAACAAGCATTTACAAACTTGAACATATGAAGCATATTTATGTCCAAAAAATACACGTCACAATGTATGAAAAATTGCAAATATATTTCAAAACTAAGGTTATGGGTGGGAATTTTGTAATGAATTTTTTGATGGTGAGTGATATTGATGTACATCAACTAAATTTGAGACCATTTAGAAATTTAGAAATTTTGGTTGAAAACTCACTCAAAAAATGTGTTTTTTGGCACTTCTTGAGTAATAGATGCATAATAAACTCTTATTTTTGAGAAGAAACCATTACCTTAAAAAAAAGGAAAGATTTCATAGGTGGGCATTATATTGTTTTTTCATTTTTCTTTGGTTTGGTAATGTGTCATGAACCACAAACATGAGGCCTTATGGCTATTAAAAAAATGTACGTTATATATTTTATGCACATTGATTTTATTCAATTCTCTTCATCCAACCATTGGATCAAACTTAACTTTGATTCATAATGAGCTTTGAATTCTAAAATGTTGTCATCCACATTCTAAAGTTTTTTTCCTTATGTTTGGGGTTTCCAAAAAATGTCATCAAAATTTCAATTTATTGCACACCTATTATACTTGTTATACATCACTTTTTAAGGTGAAAAATGGGTCCTTTGTAGTGTGTTTTTCACCCAAAAGTGCACATACCTTTCAAAAGGTTCCTAATACACCTATGTATACCATTAGGGGCTATCTTGACACCCTAGTGGTGTGACTAAGTTTGGTTCCATTTGCAACTAATGGCACATATCGGCATGATCATGGATGAAAATAATTCTAAAATGTAGGATGAATTATTAGGATGAAGAAATCATTAATTGCAAATGTAATAACATAGTTGCAAAAATGGTCAAAGGTGCAAAATAATTGCAAAAAGAATTAGAGCTAGTTGCAAATGACAATTAGTTGCATGTAGTTACAAATGCATTGGTTACATTTTGGGGGATTTCTTCTAGTGCTAATGACAACTTTCGTAATGGCCTAGACGTGGGCTTTAGGAAATTTTTACTACAATGTTAGTGTCTTTTACCTCCCATAACATAACAAATGGCTTATTTGAATTCCAAAGTTTCTTCAAACATTATAACTTTACTTGCAAACTTAATTTCATTGGAGTTTTCAACTTTTAGTGTCGCATCCCATTCTCAACGCACACCTTTTCCCCTCCTACCTCCCTTTCCTTAATTTTTGTGTCCAAGTAATTTTTTTTTACAAACTTGTTTGAACATCTTTGACACTCACCAAACTTAGACCCACTGAAACTTTATCATCATTCATCACATATTGACACACTTAAAACATCACATGTTTAAAGCAAGTACCCTCATAAACCTGTAAAAGCTTGAGCAGTATACAATCAATGATTGATCATATTATCATAGCCAATTTTCCCAAGTTGTCACCCTCATTTTTCACAAAAGCAATCACTTAATGAATTAATCCAATTTGTTTTAGCAAAGATTGGAGTTACAAAGCCATGGCACTTCCACTTGTTTCATGCACTTCAAATAAGCCAACAATAGCATGCCTAAATGTCCAAGCCTCATTTAAATAATTAATGATCAAAGCAAATGTATCTATGCCACCTCTAAACATCCAAAGACTGAAGTTAGTAAACATAGTAACTATTAATTCTAGATGTAGTAGAACATGTAATTCCATGGTCTTTGTGACCATTGTAAGAAGCACCTATTCCACAAGAGAAGAACAAGAAAGAAATACAATGTGGGGACATTGGAGCAATATTAACCTTTTTAGCCAAATGTTTTCAAACATTGAAAGAGGCATGTACCCTTGCAAATGTACAACACAAGGTCCTCAATAAATCTTTGTTGTGATTCATCATCATTTTTGTACGGGTTTATTGACCCAAAAAAGGAAGTGATTGCAAAACTAGTCGCCCTAACCCTTCTCTTCCCATGTTGTTGTCTATGATCTGTTTTAGAAAGCTTTACCACTGCCCTTTTACTTAATACAAATTTTCTTTTAGCAACCAAATGAGGATGAACATTATCAACATGTGGTCTAATAAGAGTAATTCCATTAGTTTTTCCATACTTGATGAGGCCCTTTCTAACAACAAAGCTAAATGGTTTAGAATGTTATGAGAAGCTTGCCAAAACCGGTAGATGATGCACCTCAACATTTGAAGATTCAACATATCAACAAGCAAATTGTCATTTATAGCAAAGAAACTCCATCAAATAGAAGTTATGTTGTGTGGTTTCCACAACAAAGCTTGTTGTTCCATAACTTGAAAATACACCTGATTAGAGGTAGTTGGTAAGTCATTATCACATTGCTATTGATGCACATTTTCCACATCTAAAAATTTATGAGATCAAAAAGGGATTATGTTCACATCAGGGAGAATTTTATCAAATCCACTAACTCTTCAATGACACAAATTTTGTCTTTAACCATTGCAAAGCTCCAAATAGCAAGAAAGCACACTTGAGCACTAAACCTTAAAATTTCATTATATCTTAAGAGGACATGACAAAATTTAAAATTAAAATTCTTCAAACTTCAATTAAATTTAGTCTTTAGCCATAATGAAACAAGGAGATTTCAAAGTTTCAAATGCATAATGAAATAGGGAGTTCAAATAACAAGAAGATGTACTTGAACACCAAAACCTAAAATGCCATTGTACCTCAAGAGCACATGACAAAAATCAAAATTAAAATCCTTCAAGCTTCAATTGAATTCAATCTTCAACCATATTGAAACAAGGAGATCCCAAAACTTCAAATGCATAATGAAACATGGAGCTTCAAACAACAATCTAACACACATTTGAACACCAAAACTTAAACTGCCACACTTCATGAACATGACATATCCAAATGGAAAACAACAAAAATGGGTGTTATGAATAAGAACTTACCTAACTATGGTCATGGAGACTTTTGTTGAGTTGAACAAGTATAAGATGTGCACAAGCTCTTTGTCCATAAGAAATTTACATACCAAAACCCTAAAGCTTCATGCCTGATGAACACACAAAGCAAAACAAACTTCCAATGAAGGAATAAAATAGATCTAAAGCTTCATGCTTGTTGCACACATACAAGCAAAAAACCATGAAACAAATTGGAGTTTGGAACTTTAACAACAAAGTAAAAATCAACACAAAGTTGGAGGCAAAAACCAAAAACCAAAAACCAAAAACACTTACAAAATGTACTCAAAAGTTGAAAGTTCAAAAATGATGAACGGATACAAAATGCAATTGACAATCAAAGCACTCAACAAAACTCAACAAAAGGGTCAAAAACACTTACGCTTGATGAGAACAACACTTGTAAAAACTTGATAAACTAGCAATGGCAACAACATCAATGGTTAACACAAGAGCTTGTAAAAGCTTTCATGCAACAACGAAAGGAAATCAATGCAAGGCTCTCAAGCAACACTAACACTGAAAGCCAAAAATAAAATCCATAAATGAGCAAGTTGATGTAGGAACTTGCAAGAACTTGCAAGAATTCTTTAGCAACACCAATGATGTTGAAAGCTAGAAGTAGAATGTAGGATGCTTCAATGCACCTAAACGAGTTAATGTAGGAACTTGCAAGAACTTGCAAGAACTTTGAAATGAAAAGCTTGACAATGATGGCGAAGTTTCCCCCCCACTCTTCATAATGAGCAAGACACTATATCTGCCATCCCTTAAACCCCAAATATACATAGTCATACAACACATATGCATAGTGAAAATTCATATTTGGAATCCCCACAATCCTTTGTTTTCAAATATGTATATCTCGAAATTGAATTTTGCTAGATACAAATACACATATTCATATCATGCAAATGCCCTTTTGTCAATTATGCGTAGATACATATATTATTAAAAACACAACTTCCAAATATGACTCCATGCATATATGGCCATTATGCATGTGCATATTTAGGCTTTTCCACATATCTAGCCGACATTGCTTTACACTAAAAGGCTTGGGCTTGGGACCACACAAATCTAAAGTTCCTCGTTGGTCCAAACTATGAAGGGTGGTTAGTTTGGGTTTACACTAGGCTAGTTTAAGGCTCAAAGCATATGACTTTGGATGAAAAAATTGGTTGGAATCCTACATGGATAGTTGTGGATAATTTTTCCTGAGCCCTTGGGGCATTTTTTAGGCCTACCTCAAAGAGGTGGGCCTAATGAAAATAGCAAAAGCCTGTGGGTTCGAAAATAATATCTTAGTCATGGACTTATGATATTTTATTAATGTTATAATTTTTTTGAAAGATAAAATTGGAGGAGAGTTTTTGGTAGCTCCTCATAATAATGTTGCTCTTTAAGACCTAAACACAGTAATAATGATAATAAGATTCCTTTTCTTTTTTTTGAAAAATGAAGTTGGAGGGAATTTTGAATGGTTGCCCTCACAAAATTGCTACCCCATGAGGCTTAAAACAACAATAAAATGGGATCATTTTTTTCTTCTTATTTAAAAAAAATGTAAAATGGGATGTACTCCCCCCCCCCAATTTATTGACTCAAAGCTTAAACATTGTTAGAGAAAAAAATTATTTGAGAAGTAAAAATGGAAGAATTTTTTGATAATTTCCCCACAAAATTACTATCCCTTAAACCCTAAACACCACAATAAAAAGGGATTTTTTTTCCCCTAATCATCTTTTTGATATTCTTCAAGTTATTGAAGCACATTATATTAGAGTTGTTTGTAGATAGTGTAAATTGTTATTAGGTGTTTTTTCCTATTTTTGTTGAGCCAAGGATCATGGAGATTACTCACAACCACAAAGGTAAAATCAAAATTTCCGGGAGATGTGTGATGCCTCTTCCAGCAAACACCTTTGAGAATGTCCAATTGTACTGCATTTCAGCCAGTAACAAAGAATTCCAAACCTTCACATATGAGGACCACTTCTAGTGAAGAGAATGTAAAATTTTTATAGAAAAAAAGATAAATAAAAAGTTAGGGTAACAACATTTTCAAGCTTTTTTCTTTAAAAAAATATTTTTTTATTAAAAATGCACATGATCCATTCATTTGGTCCAAATTGGGTTTACACTGTGAACAAAGGCCCTTGAACCATGGCCCATGGGTTTTCCCATGGTCTCATCCAAAAATTGGGGTATGATGAGGTTATAGGCCATGGCCCAAGCCCTCTAGTGTAAACAGACCCTGAGGTGGCAGCCAAGGGATTCTGGTAATGCCCCTATACAAGGGCCTTATCATCCATAATGACCTCTCAGAGAATTGCAGAGACCAAAAATGGTGCCAAAAGTATACGGCAGGTGCTTAGGAAATGTGTAAGGCACCCTCCCAGAAACATAAGATGACATCCATGTGTTAGGACTCTTATGGATTTAAGGTGCCCTCCAAATACACAAAGAAATCTCAAAAAGGTCATTACATAGACCAGCACCCACCAGTGCACCATCCACTGGATGCCCGGTATTACTCATTTGTGGATGAACCTCAACTGAGTTAATATTTGGTTTCATCTTGGTAACCAATTCTGTAGGAAATATGTCTCATGTATAGGTCAATAGGTAGGAAAATAGGTAACTACTAAGTAACCAGGTGATTTATACACAGGTAAGTGCTCCTTTTACTATCTACCTATTAACAACCCATAAGTAGGTAGGTAGTAAGAAAAATGCAACTAAGCTAACCACCATCGGAACTGGAACCCAACAGAGAACTGTTTCCTGACCACTTACCATTCATCCTTCATGGTGCACTGGTGGGTGCTGGTTCACTGTGGCCCCTAAACTGGTTTTTCAAAACTGGAGTCTATTCTAACCAGGGCCTACTTGTAGTCATAAGGTGCGTCCTGCCAAAGTAGGTGTAAGATGCCTGGTTGAAAAGAGGAGGTAATCTATCTGTGAAGCAAGGTAGTTTAGTTTGTTTTGTTAAGTCACACTGAGATCTCTCAAACCATAGCACTTCACGTCACGCTCTTGGTATCTTCAGAAAGCTTCCCATGAGTAAGAGGCTCATGGACTTGGTTTGAGACTGTTTGGAGCTATGGTGTGGAAGCTATTGATTATTGAACCATTTTCTCAATGAAAACTAAATGAAATCAAAACTGAAAACTGCATTGGAATTTGGGGGCATTCTTTGTGCTGTTGAAAAGCCCTTGGCGAGTTGGATTTAATAGAGTTTATTTCACAATTTTTAGAGCTAAGCTGTGAAAGATATTGACTTTTAAGTGATTTTTTTGGCTAGAAATTCAAACAAATTGCAAAAAATGAGTTTGGAAAGAAAAATCCAAACATTGTCGAATTTAGAAATTTTCAATTCTGAAAAAGTGAAAAATACAGAATGTGTTCACACTTGGGCCAACTGCACAGGCTACACTAATATTCCTGAATTTAAGATGTTGTCCATTACACTTTAAAAATTAGTTGAGTCTTTAATGGGGGGGGGGGGGGGGGGGGGGGGCACCCCCGAAAAAGGGGGGGGGGGCGGGGGGAAAAGGAAGGGCGCCACAAACAAGGGGATTTC
>Ga0116231_10001021_pt1 | contig 55158 bp, 49 predicted proteins | sample S1TSphgellanicum_2_FD_89695 | JGI IMG/M metagenome (GOLD analysis project Ga0116231, IMG submission 89695) | Host-associated microbial communities from peat moss isolated from Minnesota, USA - S1T2_Fd - Sphagnum magellanicum MG | ecosystem: Host-associated > Plants > Peat moss > Unclassified...
CAAGTCACCACCATTGTCAGATGCAGCATCTTGCAAGGCCCTGGAAGGTATTAGTTGCACCCAGGATACTCTATTGTTGAGGATAATCAGGTGGTACATCCTCTCCACCACAGGGATGCTTCAAAACAATAGCCTTGTAAGCCACCAACAGGGCTGAGGATGATCTACAGCATTTGTGGCCCAACATTTCTCAATGAGCACAGAAAGTTATGAGGACATTATTCCACATTTGGAAAACCCCAGTCTCACTCTGTCACAAATGCTCTGAAGAGCATTTGTTGGGACTTTCCCATTGAGTACCACAAAGAGAATAATTGCAAAGCTATACACACCTGATGATTTTGTGTCCTTGTCTCTGTTCTCCTCATCTGCAAATACCTCAGGTGCCCTCCACTGGGTTTGTACCCACCAATGGAATGGTTGTACCCAAAACGGTGCGGCTTCAATTTTGACAGGCAACAGTGTCAGAGTTGAACTTACACAGATGACAAGGAAAAGTGTGCATCCTGATCCTCCACAATATATAGAACATTGCTCACCTTCAAGTAACAGTGCATCACCCCACTCTCATACAGGTAATTCACAGCCACTGCTATCTGTAGCATTATATAAATAGCTTCCGGAAGTAGAAGAGCAGGTACTTGGCCAAATTTCTTCTTTTTCATCATCTAAGTATCTAATGCTACAGATAGCAGAGGCCATGGATTACTTGCTCATGAGCTCCGAAACAATGACAGGCTGCCTTTGCCATCACTCCAAGGATTTTACAGTTGAGCACAGTTCTGAATGATCCACCTCCAAGACAATGCTATAAAAAAAATCCCCACAATCAATTGCAAAGTCTATCATGTATGGATGTCCATGATTGGAATCTCTGCCTTCAGCTTCTCTGACCGATGTTCTTCAAGCTTTGCAAAATTTGAGGTAAAAGTTATACTTCTGTACTCTTTCATCCTAAGAATCAAGCTATAAAAGTCACTTCTAGATGCTTCTTCAACATTTGAATCCAAGGAATCCAAGGACAGACCATCTGTCATGTTTGTCTTTATCCAGGAACCCAACATGTTGACAATGCAGGAAACTCCCTCAGGTGGAGGATGAAAGATGAGAATTGGAAGAGGGGATCACTGACATCCACCATAACTTCTGGGTCCATTGTGTCACCAACAGCTGGCCACACAACATGATATGCCTCAATTCCATGAGCTGTTTCAGAAGGAAGATCCACAGAATCACCCTCACTAAATACATACTTGTCAAGGTACTTGAAGCAGGCAAAGAAATTGTTGGCAAGGAATGCACACAATGATTTGTTAAACTTGACCATTCCCCAATACAAACTCAATTTTTCCTCATCATATCTTGACCCTCATTATATATATCCCTCAGAGACAAGATATTGGAACATGATCCTTAAGCAAAGACAAGCAAATCTCCCTTCTATACAAACCATCTGCAACTAGATCGAATCCAGATCTGCTAGCTGCTGCTGCAAGAAGAGGTACCAGTGAGGGACTGCTATTCTGAGGCTTCCAAAACCCCCACAAGACACTCAAGTCCCTCTCTAACCAAAGAGTCTGCTTTCACTTTGTAACAACAACTAGCTGCCTCTACAGATTAGAAACCACTCATGCAGCATCAGCTTTGCATTGTATTGATATTATAAAATGTGGCATGGATCAGCCTCTCTTGAAATTGTCGACTTTGGTTTATTGCTCACGGACCACCCAATGAGAGTAACTTGCAACTTTGTAATAAAGTCCTTCAACAACAGATAGCTGCTTGCCAGTGAAACTCCTCAACAGGGGACGATCTAAAATTTCTAGAGATACAACACATTTCTCAATTTTCCTCAGACACTTGCACAAAATGAGCTATTTGTCACTGTTCCTTCACCCATTCTCTTGACCGAACACTCACTCAATTAACTCAACTTCTTATCCACCTTTCAACAATACATGGGTTGTTTCACAGCATGAACATAAATAGCATTGGCACTCAACACATCATTCGAATTGAACCTCAATACTCTTGAAATGAGACTGATCTTCACTTCATATTTGGCAGGCACAGTCTCGCCTACAGACTTTGAAGATTACACATCACTTAACAACCCACATAATTCCCACTCTGGTTGGATTGATACTGTGCATCCCATTTTCATAGACTCAGACCTAAGCAGCGTTTGTTCATAGACACAGACCTGTTTCTCGGCAATTGTACTGCAGCATACTTCACAACAGACATAAAGTTGGTTCTTCTTAACATCACCAAACTTGCTCACAGCACTTTAAGAAACAAAACATGACAACCCTGATCATTTCCCACATGACCAGAACTTAATTATAGTTCTCATCCTCGCCTTAAACCTGACCTCTTCATCATATCCATGCGTAATTCCTTTTTATTATTACTTGCTTTTGCAGATGAAGAGAGAACTTGCGTAGCAGAATTAAAAGAGTTCCAATTCACCTACACTGCATGCTACGCAGCCGTGACACATCCGATAAAACCAATGGTTTTGAACAAAAACATAGAACCTGTCTCCCTCAATCAGCCATCCCTTTGAAGACCTCCAAGTCGGCTTCTTATTCAGCAGCACAAAGGTTCACCGCAACACATCAGCAACTCAGCAGAGGGATAAGCTTCACGCATCCTCAACGAAACGCCGCGCTCAAAGCTTGCCAAAGAAAACACCAAACACATCTGCAAAACAAAAGTAACAAACACAGCACATGTACACAATATAACACACATCCTTCATCTTCTCATCGCACCCCGGTTCCATCAGCCGAAGCAAGCTCTACCATCCTGAGAAAGACGACAATCCTTTTGGAACCTTACCGCCGTCCTGCAGAAACCTGACCTAACATTCAGGTAACCTTAAAAACTAACTCGTTCACACGGTAGGATCAGGTAGGCCTTTTCACACGGTTTTCCTTTCTTGTCAAACTTCCTGTCCAGTCGCACATACCGACGTGGACGAAACCGACACGGAACCCATTTTAGGGGTTTTCATATTTACCGTACCATTTTAGGGTTTTTCCTGGTGGGACAGGCGGCCCCGAAATCGGTTAGGTACATTCTGAAACAGGCCTAGAAAATCCCATTCCTGGGCCTATTCAATAGTACTTTACCCTAAGGTTGGTTTTGTCATTAATTAATCTTTAAAATAGTGAAACGATTTTTTTGTGAAAATATGAAGTTGAGGTGTTGAAAACCATCATAATTATCACAAGCTACAATCTGAAAATTTTCACTCCTTATAGGGGGATATCATACTAAATCATGAAGAAATAATAATTTCAAAATATTAGGCCTAGAAAATCCCATTATCGGGCCCATTCAATAGTACTTTACCCTATGGTTGGTTTTGTCATTAATTAATCTTTAAAATAGTGAAACTATTTTTGTGTGAAAAATATGAAGTTGAGGTGTTGAAAACTATCATAATTATCATAGGATACAATCTGAATAATTTCACTTCTCATATGAGGATATCATACTAGATCATGAAGAAATAATAATTTCAAGATTATAAAAATGATTTGTTGATGTGGAAACTGATCTTAAACTACAATATGTTTAGAGACAGTGACCCCTACTCTTTTCTTTTTCCAATTTCTTTTCATGTAGCTTGAGTGATGATGGAATCAAAATAGGCTACCTACTATGAATGAAAAAATGGGGGAAACTTTTGAGTTCATTGAATAGCAATTCAAACATCCTTTTCCAATGAAAAAAGTGCAAAATATTAAAAATTTGCAATAAAAAAATCGAAAGAACAATGATTTTTAACACCCTTTTTCATTTTAAATTCACAACAATGCAAAATCTTGCATTAAAAAAATAATCATTCTAAATCTAACCAATGTTGCATTGGTGTAATTCTGGTATATGGATAAATTATGGTGGCTGAGTTCTTTTACAAAGTTATTTTTCTTACAGTCAATGACCTTTGGGTGTCAAAACTCAGAAAGGTAGATGTTCCTTTTGTTAGTAGATTGTCAATGACTCTACAGGAGTAGTGGACATAATAAAACAACTTAATACCTCCTTGGTGGTGCCTCAAACCTTAAAACAAACAACACAATACAATAAATATTACATATGAATTCTAAAACTTGGAATTCAAATAAAATTTGATATGGCATGCTTGGAAACTTACCAACCATGAATCATTTTTGAATCATGGTATTGTGTAAGGAAGCCAATTTCCTTTCGCCGCATTATCTTATTTGTTGCAAACTTCAAGTTGCATTCCATCCAAACACCTTTGAGTGCCTTTACTACCTAGCTCGAATCGCTCGAATAACAAGTGCAAGGTCTTCATTATACTCTACTTTGGCCTATACATTAAAAGGCATGGCCCCCACACCCCACACCCCATACCCCATGTAGTCATGCGAAAAAGTCGAAAAATGTGGCTACAAGCTAACCTCACAAATGCAGGCTCAAGCACCTCAAGTGTGTATTGCAAAATAAACCTGGAACCTATCCCACTCCAAGAATGCATGCCTAACAATGGCCTTTTGCTCATTATGACAAAATTGGGCCAAAGGGTTGCTCAAGACTTATGCATTCATTGCTGCATGATCTTGAACCCTCGGGTCTTGTTCCCAAATAGATGAGGTTCGGACTTGCCCAGCTTCATGGTAACATTGTGACACACTCACAAATGCTGCACCAAGTTGTATTTGGCCATATAAAATGCATCGCACCCATCAATGTTATAAGCAAATTTGGGCCCATCCTTTGCTTAGTGCACACCTTCTATGGCAACCGGGAGAAGGGCAACCACAATTGAAACCAAAAAAACAAAAACATAAAACCTAATGTGAAAATTAATATTATGGATGAAGGTTATTCCCTACAAGTTGAAGGTATTGCATAGATAGAAGATTATCACACATAATGAGGGTATTGCACATAAAGATTAAAGAAAAAAAACACAAGATGAAGGTATTGTTAAATTCCAAAGTTGAAATTTGCATTAAAAAAACCTAAAAAAATAACAATATCTTCTACAAAGCCTATGGGTATTGCCTACAAACTTAGACCCAAAAAAAATGCCCCATCCACCTTCTCCATGGAGAAGGAAGGTGGGGCAGGCAAAGGTTTTTTAAAGACCACAAATAAAGAAGGTATTGCAATCACAAATTTGACAAAAAAAACCCCATCCATCTTCTCAACTATATAGAATGGGTGGTGCAATTAATTATAATAAGTAAAGTACAATATTCCATTTCTATCAATTTGAACATGAGGATCAACATCTCCATTTGCATTTTCTTGCCCATGAGCTACATTTTTTTAATCTTTTATCATGTTAATAGTCCTTTGCAATTCAATTTGAATTCTTCAAACATCCGCAACAATAGAGGTTTCCCCAACTTCAACTTTAACTTGCATTCCTTCCTCAATATTCCCATTTGAACCAATGCAACCACATCTTCCACTTGTTGTCCAATCACCCCAACCTCTACACCTCCTTCTTCCATAACACCTCTAATGCCACTTGCACAATTCTTCAATTTCATTTGAATGTGCATTTAACAAAATGAATACACTAGCTAAATATTTTCTAACTTTATTATCAACACCATAAAACAAAAAAAACCCAAAGGACAATGAGTTGCGCTCGTTGTCCTAGTTTTATAGGTTGAGCAATAGAAAAAACAACCATGACGATGAACATGGCTTGTTGTCATGGTTTCAAAAGCTGCAACACAAAAAAAGATCAAGATGTAGCTTGTCGTATTGTTTTCAGATGTAACTAGAATGAGAAAAAACCCATGATGATGAATTATCGCTTGTCGTCCTGGTTTTGGAAGCAAGAAAAGAAACACTTACCTTCAAGGCAAGGGCTAGGTTTAATGTTTCACGCCCCAAGCTCCACAAGCTCTCCAAGCTCTAAAACCTCCGCAAGCTCCACAACCTCCCCAACCTCCGCAAGGTCCTTAAGCTCCCCAAGCTCCCCAAGCTCTCCATTACCTCCCCAACCTCCACAAGCTACACAAGCTCTCCAAGCTTCCCAAGCTCTCCATTAGCTCCACAACCTCCCCAACCTCCACAAGCTCTCCAAGCTCCACAAGCTCTCCACAAGCTCCACAAGCTCTCTATGGTTTTGGCGATGATGGGGAGTGCAAATGGGTGGTGGGGTAGGCAGGGGAGGTAGATGGGTTGGGTGGTGGAAGGGAGTTAGGTAGGTTGGAGGAGTAGGTAGAAGTTCGCATAAAAAAATTTGGGTTCAAGGATGGTGGGACAAAAAAAAAAAGCAAGAGAAAAAAAAGGCCTAGGAAAAAAATGAGAGCAAGGAGGAAAAAAACATGTGAAAAAAAAGGTCCATGAATTAAAAAAACTACTGACCAAGTAAATTGATCGCAAGGGGACATCTTCATCCCATCCATGAAATCCCAAACCAAGATTTTCTGGATGGTGCATTGGTGGGTGCTGGCTCAGTCAAGCCCCAACTTTAGTGATTCATATCTGCCCTATGCATGGTCTTTATTAATCTAACTTATTATTTGTTTTTTATTACAAGGTTGCTAGTCGTGTTTTGGAGTTTTAAGATGCATTGAAGTATTAAATGTAATTACATTGTGTTATAGTCAACATTCGAAGGCATTATAAAATCTTGTTTCGTTTGGTTGTATTGCAACTATAAATGTTTTCAAACCACATGCATTAAATCTTAAGTTTCAAAATTTTATATCCATATTTTTTAATTTTTATTATTTTATAATAATGAGTTTAGAGCTTAAAAGAAGATTAAAGGATGAAAGAAGGGCCCAAGCAAGGTCACTTTACAAAAAAAAACTCCAATAGTTAGGATTTTTTTTTTAGTTCTTTATTTTTTATGTTTTTTTTAAGATATTGGAACCAGATTTGTGAGGGCAAATTTTGAAAATTGACTGTTGTCAAATGAGTGAGAACGGCGTACCTTGAGAACCAAATTATAATATATATTTTAAAATATTGAAAATTGAGTCGATTCTCATCAACACTAATTTCTAGAAAAAAATCAACAGTTGACCCCATTCTCACGTAAAGGCATAAAGAACCAGAACTGATGGTTCTCCAAAAAAAACCACCCAACACTGGTTTACTCCTTAAGAGAACAAGGAATTTTACTTCTTCCAGTAGGCACAATTTCCCACCTCCTTTTTAGGAGTAGGGCTTATATCGTTCATTGAATATTCATTGATGGGATATTTGTTGCTATGAGGTCCTCCGGACACACATATTTTAACATGTTCCAGAACTCATTTAGAGCCATAAGAGAGAGCTCTAGACAACTCTTCAGGAAGATTATTGTTGCAGATCAAGTCATGGACGTGTCATAACTGAAAGCATGGTCCTTGATTATTGCAAAGAGTCAAGAGTAGGGGGAGTAGAATATGAGGAACAAGGAGTCGTAATGGTGATGACGCAGAGTGGTGACACTGAAGCCAAGGCGCAGCAGCGTGGGGAGGGTTGGGGGGGCGGGTAGCGCAGCACCTGCCATTTTCAGAGTTGCACTAGCTGCCATTACCAGAGTCACTTACCTCTATGGCAACGACTGCATATGACAATGATTTTAGAAGGCCGCTGATTTTCATTTCCATCATCTTGTTTTCTTAGTCAAAAGTATTTTTCATCTTCAACTATATGGGTAGTGCACCTAGCTGCCAATTGAATGGACATGTTATTTACTTTCATTGTTTCCTATTCTCAGATGGATGCTCACTTATTTCAGGGTCAAAGTAAAAATTCCACATGTAGAATGGTTGTGGTATGCTTTTTAACACCCTCAAGAGATGAGTTAACAAAGTAATCATACTTTAAAGGGGTGAATTCTTCACAATTCCGGGTGATGTAGATTGTAACTGCACTGACACTGCAATTTACTCTTGTAATCTGGAAGGTAGGGGAGTGCATAGTGCATACCTAGTGTCTGCAAGAAGTGAGAGAATTTGTTGTGTTCACCGTGCTGCCAAGCACAATGATGCATTAGTGTAATAACACATGCTTGCACCTCATCTTACATTATTAGTCATTATTTTCTGTACTTTTCTCTGTCCATTTTCTTGCCACTAGTAGATAGACAGGTTGTGCAAGTGCCAAATCTCTCCACAATTCTTCAATCTATAATACAAATTGCAGACCATAGTACATCAACTTAATGAGATGTTGGAAAGATCTTGAAAGTAGCTGGTGCTTCACTTGGGGCCTTTTGAGTCAATTCTCTTCTAAGCATACTCTTCTAACCCTGCCAGAAGGCTTGCCAATTTCCCAATTGGTTCCTTCATTTCTTCCACAGTGTTACCAACAAAGTCTGACTTTGTCAGCCATAGATTTTAGTTTCTCCTGAGGTGGTACCTGGAGAATGCAATTTTACAATTTTTTAGCTCAGGAGTGGTTTTACACAGATGTAGGAGTATAAGTAATGGTCAGTTCAAATCCTATACACGGATACTAGTTGATACCAAGTGTGTACTCCATACTCCATCTTCCTGAGTGCAGGAATCTAGGGGCAGATAAGAGTTTTCCATGCCTATGGCCATTGAGAAGTGTGCACTAGTAACAAGGTTGCAGTGTCCCAAAGGGTGAACAGATGGCTGATTTACACTCTAGCGGAGATGAACCTCATTGACCAATTCTTTTCTCATTGTGATAGCTGATTTACTTTTCTAGCAGAGATGAACATTGATGTTTTTTCTTCTCATTGTGATAGTAACAATGACAAAGCAACTAATGCACACCATTGAGTTCAATTGCAATGAGACAAGAAAAAGCTATTTTCCCTTTGGTCTTCCTTCTGCATAAAAACAATGATACAGAAACAGATCTTACCTGGATAGCATCAGAGCCAAGTAGACCTCCCTTGGGGTTCTTAGTGTCCTGCAACACAAAATCCAATGCCTCTCAAAAAGCTTGTGTCTCCTAGATATTCTAAACAAATTCAAATCTAATAACCAAAATATCTATAATACCCTCAGTATCATGTTGGAGGTTTTCATGACCCTCCATAAGACATTGAACTTGCAATGCAAGCCCTCCAGAGGGTGAATTATATATACAGCTGCAAGTATTTAGGTGAAATTGAAGAGAGAACAACTTTAACTCTATTCCTATAGATGAACTAAGGTGTAGACAGTAATCAGAGGACAAAACTTCCAGGATCCTTGTAGCTTCCTGGGGTCCTTGACATTGCATTCCAAAACAAAGTGCATCCTCCAGAAGGTTGTACCCACCAACAGTGTGGTTGTCCCCAGAGCTGTGCAGCATGCAAAAGTCTCAGATTTTAACTTGCACAGATGACAAGGAGAGGTATCCATCCTCATCCTCCACAAAATTTATATGAACATTGCTTGCCTTCAAGTCATAGTGCATCACCCCACCCTCATGCAGGTAATTCACAGCCACTGCTATCTGTAGCATTATATAATAGATTCCAGCAATGGAAGAGCAGGTTATTGGCCAGATTTCTTCTTTTCCATCATCTAAGTATCTAATGCTACAGATAGCAGAGGCCATGGATTACTTGCTCATGAGCTCCAAAACAATGACAGGCTGCCTTCCCTAGACTGCATAACCTACAAATGAACCAACATTTGGGTGATGCAACTTTGAAAACAGACTTGCTTCTTGCTCTTCTGCATCCTTGTTTATGTGGTTGACTTGGAAAACCTTAGCAGATTGCCATAACTCCAAGGATTTTACAGTTGAGTGCAGCTCCAAATGATCCACCTGCAAGAAAATGTTTTTTTTTTAAATCCCACATCAATTGAAAAGTCTATCATGTATGGATGTCCATGGTTGGTAATTTCTGCCTCCAGTTTTTTGAAAGATGTTTACCAAGTTCTGCAAAATTTGAGGTAAAAAGTATACCTCTGCTGTACTCTTTTCATGCTAAGAATTGAGCTGTCAATGTCACTTCCAGACTTTCTTCAACACTTGAATCCACAGAAACCAAGGGTGGACCATATATCATGTTTATCTTTGTCTGAACCAACACATTGACACAGGCAATAAACTCCCTCAGGTGGAGAACAACTGAAGCAGAATCAGAGGAGGTGATCACTGACACCCACCAAAACTTCTGGGTCCATGTGTCTAACAAGATCTGACCACACAACACAATTCAGCCTCAATTCCACCAGAGCTGTTTGTAACCTGGAAGATCTATGAAATCACCCTCACTAAATACTCACTTGTTGAAGTACTTGAACCTGGTCAAGTAATCATTTGCAAGGACTTTGCAGAACAATTTGTTAAACTTGACCCTTCCACAAGACAAACTTAATATAGTACTCACCATATCTTGACATTCATTGTACAGATCCCTCTGGGACACCATATTGGAACATGACCATATTGGAACATGACCATATTGGAACATGACCCTTAATCAAAGAAGAACAAATCTCCATTCTATACAAACCATCCTTGACTAGATTGAATCCAGATGTGCTAGCTGCTGCTGTGAGAAGGGGTAGCAGTGATGGGCTGCTATTGTGAGGCTTCCAAAACCTTCACAAAATGCTTAAGTCCCACTGTGACCAAAAATGAAGTAAAGCACAACTGTGATTAGTAACACACTAATGTAACATGATTGTTATCAAATGCAGAGTTGCAGTAATACAATAACAATCACCTTCTCAATCACATGGGCTCCATTCTCCTGTGAGACATCAACCAACACATCAATATAAACCTACTGAAGCTAATACATTCAGCCCTGCATTTCATCAATGTTCGAATCTGGCACAGATCCGACCCTCAAGGTCGTTACATAGTATTGCATGATTCATCTCTCAGCCTACCCATTACTGTCTCTCACACATGCACACACTACATAACCAGATGCTCAAACATAGACCATCAGACCAACAACAACGGTGCTTGAGAACACCGATATTCTCTTTATCAACTGGGAATTCCTCAACAGATCAGACCCTCAAGGTCGTTTCATAGTATTGTATGTTTCATCCCTCAGCCTACCCATTCCCATCTCTCACACATGCACAAACTACATAGCCAGATGCTCAAACATAGACAATCAGACCAACAACGACTGTGCTTGAGAACAATGATACTCTCTTTATCAACTGGGAATCGCTCAACAGACGACTCACATGCTACATGAGCTCTTACTCCAGAGGGCTTCGCAAACTATGCATACTCACATCAGCTGGTGACCTAATCAAACACATGAAGAAACATGGTCCCTACAACTCTTGAACAGCTCAACTCTTATAACCCTGGACATATGATTTTCACATCACTCTCAAAAATTCCACTACTAAACATTCCTCTCAAATCCAAATAAGCATAAGATGTCCTTACGCTGCAATCCATCTTGACAGAAAGACCAAACACAGAACACATCACTTCCAACTCTTTCTGCAACTTATGACACTCTGGCATAATACTCTACAATCTCACCTGAGGCCTTCACGAGCTCTGCCTTGCGTACTACGCTTGCTCCTCTTATTCTCACGCTCAGAACCCCGCACAGCCACACACCAGGTTCTGGCTAAGTGCATGAATGTCACAGAAAACTTCCCCGCGTATCAAATAGCCAAAAATAGCGCTTGCTCTAGCCTGCAAAATAACGAAACAACAACAACAAAACCACAGGCGAGAATCTCCTCGCCAAATTGCTTATTTTAAGTACCTTCTCCTTGTCATGAAAGCGCAGCAGCTGCCAAATCTGAGCAACACAACAGTCAGAGTAGACTGGTTCTGCTCTCTTTTGCCGAAAGTTGAATGGTTCAACAGCCCTAATCAATCACCCTTTTCACACTTTTTCACATTACACGTCCTCTGCAGTGCACATACCGATGTCTTCTAGACAGACACGTAACCGGTTTTGGTGTCTAAGGCCCGCTTTACTCTAGGAGTCAGGGCCCATGTTCAACCCAAATCCAGCATTCCTATTGGTGCAAAAGTTGATATCAGCCCCAAGAGCTTTACACTAAGAGTCGAGGCTGAGATAGAAAAAAACTTTTCAATCTGCCCAAAGTACTAATAAATGCTAAACTTTATGGCCTTGTATTGGCCCCAAGGCTGAAAAAAGGATACCATCACATTTGGGAGGCCAATTTACAACCCTTGGGGCCAATGTTCCAGCATTATTAATATCCTGACGTCAATGTTCCAGCATTATTAATATCCTGACGTCAATGTTCTAGCATTTATTAGTAAGTGGGGGCCAATTTGCAACCCAAGAATGCTCAAAGTTGGCCCCGAGATTTTTTGGCCTTGACTCCTTGTGTAAAGGAGGCCTAAGTACCACTTCAGGGTAATTTCCTGGTGGGGACAAGCAGCCCCTACTGTGCAAGCTGTCGGTTTCAGTTTTAAATTGAATAGACGTCATGAAATGCGGGTTTTGTGGACGGTGGAGAAAGAGGTTACAAGTTTGGAACAGGCCCTGGAAGAACCCATCACCACTTGGTGCCTCTCCCCCACCAGGTTTGTGACATTCCTGGGTGGAACAGGCGTGTTCCGTACCCAGTTTTGGTGTCCTATTTAGATACCATTTTTAGGGCTTTTCTGTAGGTGGGACAGTAATCAGTGATCTGCTGGCTCCACGTTTTGTTCTGCCAGCTTCAGAGCAATGTAAGGGCTCAGTGACCTAGCCTCCATGAGTGCACCAGTTCCGTTTTATATGAACTAGGGTTCATCCCTCTTACTGAACCTGGTGGAGTTAGAGAGGTTTGGTAAAATTATTGTTTGGGTTCATCCCCTTAATCATCAAAAACAGAAATCACTCATGTATCTACCTTGCTTGCCCAACTACCCAATTTCCCCATTCACCCATACTACCCACCTATGTCACTAACCCAAGCTACCTATCTACACCATCAATTTTCAAAGGTTTTTTTTTGTTTTTCTCTATGGTTGTTGCCATTGTCGCAAGGAGAAAAAGTTGTTGAATGTATTGTCATTGTTGAAACTTAGGGACAAGAGTGGTATCAAGGTTGGGGCTAGCTACGAAAGGCCAACAATTCTATAAGTAAACCATTTGCAAGGCATCCGGATTCGAATACAAGAAAAAATGGGGAGTTGGAAGCTCTCTAACAATGGCATCAAAGAGTTGTTGAAGATATTGCCATTGTTGAAACTTAGAAACAAGAGTTGTATCAAGGTTGGGGCTAACTACAGAAGGCTAACAATGTGAAAAGTAAACCATCTACAAGGCATCCAAATTTGAATACAATAAAATATGGGGAGTTGGAAATTCCACGGCAATGGTGTCAAAGGTTCATTTGATGCCATTGTCAAAGAGTTTCTAGTTCCCCATTATTTCTTATGTTATTGGTATGTTACAAAAAATAGTTCGTCCTCATTTCTTTGTGTCTATCAATCTTCAATGATCTCCTACATTTCTTTGCATTTGCATTGTTGTGCTAGAGTTTTGAAAAGTTTCTCTAGTTGGTGGAGGATAAACATGATGACTTTGTGAGCTTGTTTGTTGTAAACAAGGAAAACATGGTTCTCTTTGTGCATAAGTTTTCTTTCTTTCTTTGTGCGCAGAAGCTTTCTCTTTGCATGTAATTTCTTTCTTTTGTTTCTTTGTCTATATGTCTTATTTCTTTTCCTTTTTCTTTTCTTGTTTTTCTCTCTATGTCTACATTGTTGAACCTAGTGATGACATTCTTCATTTTGCACATTAAAATTCTTTAAAATTCTTCATTTAGCACCTTGTCATAACATTCTTAACCCACGAATGTTTACCAAATTACACTGGTTGATTTATAAAATTCTTTAAAATTCTTGCTTCTCTGGGCTTCCATAACATTCTCGCACCAAGAATGTCATCACTATGTTGTTGAAGTTGTTGTCGTCTTTTGGTTCTACTTGAAAAGAGGACAATGGACCCAAGCTTCTTGTTGTCTTCAAATTAGTCTATCTATAATGATAAACCCAAGTTCGTCATTGTCTTCTAACTATTATATATACAAAAGACAATAACAAGTTAAGCTTGTCATTGTCTTCATATTATTTATTGTAGTGAAAACAACAACAAGCTAGTTCATCATTGTCTTCATTTTCTTTTCACTGTAAAGGACAACGACAAGTTAATTTCTTGTTGTTTTTATTCTCATTTTGCTATAGAAAACAATGATGAATTAGCTTGTCGTTGATTTGTTTCCTATTGATATAAAAGATGACACAATCAATCACTCATTGTCATCTTGTTATGTGAACAAGCACATATTATCATCTTCATGGTTTTTCTTCCACTTTTTATTAATTTTTTGGCAAATTTTAACCAAAAAAATTGAATTCAAACTTTAAAATTTCCCTTTTTTTTTGAAAAATAACAAAGTTTTCCCCAAATAAACATTGTTTCATGGGGTTGATTTGTTATTGATGGTGATGATGTTGTAGTAAGAACAACGGCAACATGTTGATATTGATGAATACAATGTTGATGATGATGATGCTACAATAATAATAACACAAATAATTGACAATATTTAGTGAGATAAAGTTTCAAATTTTTGTTATAATTTACTATTGAAATGTTGTAAATAATGTATACTAAAATTATAAATATTATTTCTGATTAATCATTTGTGTAAAATCCAATTGAATATTATAATAAAATTAGGACTTAGGGTTCAAGATTTAAATTTTTTCATAACAATTTTGAATCAATTTCAAATGTAAATTTTATATTGTTATTTAATACATTGATCCAACAACTACTAATGTTGGGGATTCATATGATCATATAAATGTAAAATTGCCATTTTTATAATATTCTAGTACATTGATAAATAGTTGGAGCATCATCATTAACAACAACATCAATAACTACTACTATCATCAACAACATTAGTAACAATAGCAAAACATTAATAATTATTGCTAGCAACATCAACAACTTTATAACAACAACAAGCATTAGTAATTACATTAGCAACATTAATAACAACAAAACATCAGTTATTGCTGCTAACAATAATAACAACAGTGATCAACCTTAATCTTGCAATTGTTGATGATCCAAGGTTGTTAACTTTATGTGTATAAAAAGAGGTTATAACAAATTGGGGGGGTAAACCATTACCATACCTCATAGTAAGTCACATCAAATGTAACATGTAAGTTGCCATCCTTTTTTGATATTTTTTTACAATTGTTTGTTCTAGGGGGAGCTTGAAGCTTCAAGGCAATGGTGATAATCAATGGCTACTGTCACCATTATCAAAGAGTTTCAAAGCTAATTTTTTAATATACTTTTTGGGATTGATTGTTGTCAAAGGATTTTTGTGTTTTCTTAATGATGTGCTCAGAAATGAGGATAAATTTGATGAAATATAAGTAGAAGAAGAAGGAACAAAAAACGTTAATTAACCAAATTATTTTGTTTTAGGATGGCACATTCTTGGAAAAAACCTAGACGCTAAGAAAAACATCAACTAATGGTAACTGGCAACAAATGAATGTTATAATAAATAAATAGCAAATTGAAGGTAAGCAAAAAAATGTCATATATACTCCCACTCTTGAAGGTAAATCTTGTGTGATGAATTATGTCTTTCACATGCTAGGGTTTTAAATAGTTTAATGTCACATAAACAGTTTGAATAAGAAATCGCATCCCATTTTTATTTTTTATTCAATAAGGGGGATGGGTAATTTTTTGCCCAATTTTTTTCCAAGCAATACATGTATATTAAAATAGGTGTTTCTTCCACATAATACCAAACGATACACAAATATAATGGGGTTTAGGGTGTAGGTTTTGTTTGCAAAACCCTCATTATGTTTACCATCCAGTTGATTTTCTAATTGTAATACCTTAATTGTGTATAAATGAATACTTCATCTTTTTGGGCAATATTCACATCATTGTCAACAATTCAAATGAATAAGGTTGGTTATGCAAGCCTCTTAAGCTTGCATGGGATGCCCACAATTGGAATTTTGAATCCACCAAGGGCAATTGAGAAAAGGAAATGCAAGCCATGTGCAAATATAATGAATAAGAAATTATTCATGGCTCACAAATTTGCAAAGACATTTGTTTTTTAAGCATTTTTTTTCATCATGCATTTGAATCATGGCACTAATTTTTTTGGTCCCTAGGCTTCAAGATACCACGAAAAGAAGCTTTTATGGTGCATGCAGTCTAATTCACACTTCAACATTAACAACTTGTCGCCCATCACCATATGGCAAAGGTAATAGAAATGTGACAACTTACTGAAAAAACATGGGCATTTTTTATGACTTTCCTTTGAACAAGGGTGCACCTTAACAAATATTGTTAAACATTGTAACCTAATGTATTATGGGAAATGTTTGTATCTCACCAACATTTTGTATCGTGTTCATTTTGTATAAAATTTTGTAACCTTTTACCCATTTTTATTTTTCCAATCCCAATTTGTAAACCCTTGCCCTATCATCCTATGTCATACTCCAAATGCATGCCTCAATCCATCACAAATAGGTTAAATTAAAACAAAACCAATTAGCAATACTTTCATTTTAACATGCAACCATGGACTATGGGCATGCCCCATTTTGTTTAATTTCAATTTGCAATACTTGCACCATTGAAGGTTTAGGGTCCTTGTTAAGGTGGTTGCAAATGCAAATACCATCATTATTCGTGTAATGTAATATCATCATAATATCCTTCTTGCAATACATCCATAAAATTATATTATGTAACCTCACCCAAAGCCTCTTTGATTTGATAGGATTTCATTGTGAATGTAATGCAAATATTTCTTCCCCATCATCTAAGGTTATTCAGGTGCATCTTTTCCACCAAACACAAACGTTTGTATCTAGTGGACCAAATGCAATGGGAAATATTTAGAATATAATTAGAAGTAAAAAATTTAAAGGCTTAATAATATATATCACCACTTGTTATAAATAATAAATACAACTTGATATAATAATATATCTCATGTAGCACCAAAAGTGGTGATCAATCACAAAAGGATTTAATCAAATTTATTTATAAAATAAATAGAAAAGTAAACAATTTAGGAATCCTATTACATGTTAGCCAACCACTAAAGCATGTTAACAAAATGGTGATTTCAAATAAAGAAAGTTAGAAATCCAAAAATCTAAGGGATTTCATAAATGTGGTGATTTTTATAAAAAATATCCAAACAATTCCCTTGACCATGTTGCTTAGGATTTAGAAAAAAGAGAAATGGAAAATTTTTGCCATAAAAAAATCGTTTCATTTCAATATTAATATAATTATGTCCTAGGGTTTAAGGTTAATTTGAATAAATGTTGTATCTAAAATTTAATGGTATTACTTATTTCTTGAATTACAAACTTGCAATATTGATATGTAATATTTATTAATATTTTTTATCCTATAATACTTGACAATATGTTTAATTATTATCACACATAATATAAATATGATATATCATTAATACTTTAAATGTTTTTACTTATAATCATATTCTAAATATTTCTCATTGAATTTGGTCCACTAGATATAGGCATGATCTTGTTTGGTGGAAACGATGCACCTAAATAACCTTAAATGATGTAGGAATAATGTTTTGTAATACCTACACGTTTGAATCCTATTAAATAAAAGGGGGTGATTTTGGTGAACATGCAATTTTATGCAAATATTATGAGAAGTTTACTGCATCAATATTACATCCCACAAATAAGGGTGGTATTATATTTGTAACTACTAACACACCCCCAACTCCTTGAAAAACTTAAATGTGAATCCCAAAATGAAAACAGTGGAGGAAGAAGGAACTGGGGTACATTCACAACACTTCGGGGGTAGAAAGGACGTGTTCAAGTTTCAGGATGGGGGACTAAGACACGTGATAAGTGGGTCAATTATTCATATGGATTTGCATAAACCAAACAACAAGTTGGTTAGTGCATAGTTGAAGCACTTTTGGTGCATAAACGAACCCCAAACATACACAGATTCACAAGACTCACTAAAGCCCGAACTTGGGGGAAGCCACCACCTTTTCTCTTATATTATTTTCTATGACTAGCCATGGAGGCTGCACCCAAATGTCATTTTTCTCGAGGCTCCGAAATCGGAATCTCGAATTTCCCAAAATTGGGACTCGTGCCACTTTGGAAACCCATAACTTTTTGTGTAAACCTATAATTGAGGTGAATTTTTTAGCAAAGTTGTAATCTTTGTCAAAAAAAATTCAATGATATGTGGCACGCTTAATTGCACGCACATAATTCAAGGCGATTCTTAACTTTTAATGGTAAGGACTCAAATTGACACTTTGATTCTTAGCCCTTCTTTTAACCATAACTTGTGTTATGAGTACTCAAATGGATCATGCAAACCCATTTTAAACATCTACATCTTAAGGGCTTTGTAATGGTATAAAAAAATGTTTAATTTAATGAATTTTGATCTTTCAAATTGTTCTCTTAAAATACAGGACTCTGTAGGGACTCCAATTCTCAAAGTGGGAATCCATTTAAGAGTGTGTGGGTTCATTACCTCACACTCTTTCACACTCTTGGGTTACATTCTCGGTCCGCACCTTTCCATGCCCTTGCTTTGGTCACAAGCCCAAGGTTAGGGTCATGACAACTACTTTAATAATGAACTTAAACCTTCAACAATGTAGGTATTACAAACTAAGGTTGAAAATATTTTTAATTTTATAGTGATAATAAATTATAATAATATTTATTGATAAATATTAAAATTTGAAATTACATATGAATATTACAAGTTTGTAGTTGAAAAGAAAACTAATAAACTTTAGATACAAAATTTCTTCAATTTTAGTTTAAGCCTTTCAATTTTTCTCCCCAATTTTTTCATGTTGCACCAAAAGTGGTGATGAACTAAAAGAGGATTTAACCAAATCTAATTACAAACAAATAGAAAAGTAAAAAAATGTAAAGATCTTATTGCATATTGGTTGACCATTAAAACTTCTTAAATAACTATGGAAATGTGATTTGAATTTTATTCACATTAGTGACAGTATTAGATAAAACATTTGGGGACACACAATTATTGGCTCCCACGAAAGGAAGTGATCATGATTGTGCCAAATCATCTGATTATCTTATTGTGTGGGGTGGAAAGGAGAGAGCAAGAGGATTATAAGGCCTAAAGAAGGCTAAAAACAATGTTGCATCAATGCAAACAAAGGGCAAGGAGGAGGAAGATGATCCTTATAGTTTAGATGTGGGCAAAAAAATTTAGAAACCATTCTTTCCCAATCAGAAGGTATGCTACTTGCCCAAGACAAAGGGGAAAAATTCTAGTTGAATCCTTTCTTCCTTAGTCTTGGGGTACTACACATAAGCTTGTAACAAGTAAAATTACATTCAAGCTTAACCTTTCGAAGATTCTATAATTACCTAAGGATGCTTTCAAACCACCCAAGGGCAAGGTGATTCGAGGTCCTCTTGCACTTTTGGTAGGTGTAAAGAGAAGGTGAAGCACCATGAACTCTTGAAACCTTGGGTTGAAAACGTAAGTAATGAATTCGTTTCTTTTGTATCTTTAAATTTTGAATTGATTCAAGTTCTTGTATTGAGAGGTTTTGTGGAGAAGTCAAGGTTTAATGGGTGAACAAATTGGAATTTGTTATACAAATTCCCCTGAAGGTGAAAACAAGATGCACAATGTTACATTTGGCTTTCCCCAATGTGCTAGTGGTAGAGGGCATTGTTGGGGTCTCTAAGGATTCATGAAATAATGCAATTATTGGGTTGCCACTACTTTGTAAGGAGGGTGAGGAATGACATTGGCATGGGTCCTCCGATTAAGCACTTTTGTCATGCCCTATGAATCAAAGTGCCTTCCAAGTGTGATAAACTTAGATTATGCTTGCAAGGAGGTTGGTTCAAAAAAGATTTGTATTTTGTGGCAATGTCAATACATTTTGCCATAGGAAGTAATTGAAGCAAAATTTGATTCTAGGTTGTGGAGTAAAATCTTATTCTAAATTTTGAAGCAGAATTTGATTTTAAGTTGTGGTGAAGAATCTAATTTTAAGTTTTAGAGCAAAACTTGATTCTAAATTGTAGTGTATAATCTTATTCTAAGTTTTGAAGCAAAATTTGATTCTAAGTTGGGCAATAAAATTTGATTATAAGTTTTGGGCCTAAACTTGATTCTAAATTGTGAAATAGATTTTGATTCTAAGTTCTAAAGAAAATTATAGTCTAAATTATAGATGTCATTTATAATCAAAGTTGATGACTTTTTAGCAATTGTAAAAAGGGATCATGAATTGTTATTAGCCACAAAATTTGTATTTGTATTTGCAATTCATGAAGGGATGGGCCATCAACCTTATTACATTAGCAATAATATTTGTGATTTTAGTGGTTACAATATTAATTACATCAACAATTGAAATTCATTAACAAGGGTACATATGAACCCCTATTCACCACCATTGTTTTTAAACACCTCATTATTGGTTATTTTCCTAATTATTAATAGTTTAAAATAGGTAAGGGTTGCATTTAAGAAATTTTAGCCCATATAAGCTTCCCAAGTTGGTGAAAGTTTATTAATTCAACTTTTGTTAATTATGTAATTTTAGAGTTGGATAGCCTTATTTATAGTATAGGGTGTAGGGTGTTCCATCATTTTGCATCTTCAAATTAATAGGTTAATTCACACACGTCCACATTGCTCAAACATAATTAAACCTTGAATCAATGAAGTTGAGTTGAGTTTAATTACTACATGGGTCATTCACCTTAAGGGTTGATCTTAAAGGAGTAATTACTCATTGTAAATAGTTAATTAGTTAATATTTACTTACCCAGTTATTTTCCTAGGATTTACTAGCTAGTTTATATAGTTTTCATCACCATTTGAATTTGAATTGATTATGTTTAAGTGATCATTTTTGGCAAAACACAAAATCATTGTAAAACATTGATTTTTTGTGGAGTATGGAAGAAGAACATTTTATTTTTTTTAAAAGCTTCAATACCATAGCCAGATTTGTTGTTTTGATGATTTTTATCATACTTTTCATGACTAGATTGAAGTTTTGAACCTAGCTATGAGTAGACTTGATTGAACAAAATTTATTAGTATTAGTTTCATGATATTTAGTTTCATAAGTTAGTTCAAACTTTTACTAGAATATAGAATAGGAATTCTATATCTACTAGTTGAACATTATAGTAATACGTATCTTTGTGAATATTAACCTTACGTTAGCATTTTGAAATAAAATTCCAATGGTTCAAGCCTATGATCTAGTTAAAGCATAAAAGTCAAAACATAAACATGTTTTAGGCATGATATGTAAAATGAAAAAATTAGCGGTCTAACTAGTTCTATGAATCATCATAGAAGGGAATTCAAGAAGAGGTTTGTTTAGTAATCCCCGAGTATAACATGAAATTATAGTTGGATAGAATGCTTTTGCAAATAAATAGGTAAATGAGTTATTCCGCATTTTATTACAAATTTTTACAAAAGATACAATGTTATGACCATCATGTCCTTAGACCATAGCCTAATAGATTCTCATTTGCAAGAACCTTAATATACGACAAAAGTAATACACCTATTAAACCATAGTTTAGTAAATGTTCAAAGTAACAAAAATTCAATAAATCGATGAATGGTGCAAACAAGGTTAATCGGCCCCTTTAGTGAATAATAATGTCCATTGCTAAAGACACGAGTTTGTGAAAAAAAACAAACATCTTCATCCTCTCATTGACATTCATCAAACCTTCCAATCTTATTTTTGAAAGTAGGAATTAATTATAATTAGATGGTAATAGCATCAGGGTTAGGCAACACTTGATGATCCCTAATGGATTGAGCCATTTGAGTGCACACCACCTTTCCAATTGGTTATTCTTCACGCCACTATTGGGAAACATTCACATCAACTAGTGTTTTTTCAAGTTATTTATCTTGAACTGGCACAACTAGAGGATTTGAAGACGTGGTGGCATCATCCGCCATGATTGCATTTCTGCCTATGTCACTAAAGAACAAAATAGTAGCTAAAACAACAAATTTAGTATTTATATTTGAATGAGGTTTGATGTTTTATCTTGAAATTATGGTAGGCATAGTATGCGACCATGTGGGTTTTGACATAAAAACTACATGAAAACCTCAACACTTTAGGTCCAATGGACTCATTAAGCCTTAATTTCGATGATGGCGTTAAATAATACAAGGGAATTTTTATAATGCAAGATTTTTTTCCTATTGACTATTTATTATTCAAGTAGTTAGTATAATTTACTATGTATTACAAAAATAACTAATACATTGGAAGGAGTAAATAGTGTGTATTAAATAAGTGACTAGTACATTGGTTGGAAGGAAGGTTACTAATGTTTTAAAATTCACTTAAGCAACATTCATAAAAATAAGAGCCATAGGAATTATAATTAGTGCCTTGTTTTTCATGTTTTGATGTCAAAAAAATATTAATATTGCACATTTCTTTCATATGTTTTGATGTTAATGTTCTTCATACATTGTGGAAACATGTGTAATAATTTGAAATGAATCTAATGAAATTTGAATGATCAAAAACATAACCAGTGTTTTACAATGTATTTATTGCTTGGAAGAACTCATAAATGACTTTGAAAGGACTTGAAAATGACATAATTTTGGAGACTCTTAAAACACATATTTACATAAGAGTAAAACATAGTTTTGAGCCAAAAGGATTTTCTTACGATTTTGTACAATTTACAAATAGAATATTCATAATATATACCCAAATTTTTTTAGAATAAACCGTCATTGAAATCCTTACTAAGGGTGCACCCCTAGTTCTTTATTTTATGAATGTACCTTTAGCAAAAAAAACCAAAAGATATTCATGTTTTACTACCAGTAAATTATCCTAAATGTTAATTATTTAAAAAGGATTAAGATGAAGAATCAGGATGTTGGGCCAAACAAATGGAATTGGCAATGATCAAACTCAAGGCGCATCAAATTAACCAAGATAAGGAAAAGAATGGATCCTCCAAATTCATTGGTCATGAAGATTATTATCCTATTGTGAATGAAGGATGAAAACCTTTTTAGTATTCTCAATAGGTACAAAAATTATCATCTTAACCATCATTGGAAAATGGATCAGCTTCAAGTCCCATTGGTTCATGAAAAGGAAAGGAGGCCATTGATGTGAAGGAGGGATTTTCATAGCTCTCATTGGTCAAGGTAAAACAAGTTCAAGGAGGGGACTTATGGGTGGTTCCTTGAATCTATGATGACTTGCTTGTGTTGAAAGAGAGGGACTTATGATTTAAAGAGGAGTTTTGGCAAGAAGGAGGTGCTAAATCGAGGAGCAGGAGAAAATGTTACGATAGAACAAATTTTATATTCCTTGAAAGTAGTATTTAAACTTTTTGTTCTAAATTCAAGATTTCTTAATTGCAACAATTAATGGATTAGTTTAAAAATAGATGCAATGTTAGATTAATACTTAAAGCATCTTCACGCAATATTTTAGCCTCAACAAACTTTCAATTGGAGAAATATAATTGTTGGAAATAAAGGGGTCTATTGTGAATCCATTTTAGATGTAAACTCTGGATATTTTGTTTTAAATTCAAGATCTCATCATTACAACAATGGATTCATTTAGGAATTGAGACAATGTTAGCTTAATATTGAAATCATCTTCACATAGAATTTTAGCCTCATTAAACTTTCTACAGAGAAATATAATTGCTAGAAATAGAGGAGGTTTGTTGTCATTTTTTTCAATGTTATCAAATTAGCTCTTGGGTTTTGAAGCATATTTCCTAATTGTAGAAATAAAAATGTATGAGTGTTGCTATTGATATTAGCTTTCCAACAACCTTATGTATGTTAAATTTGAAAGTTGTATGGAAATGTTATGGTAATTGGAGTGAGGGGGGGTCAAATTGTTAAAAAGGTGAACTTCCGACTAGAACACAACATAACACTTTTTCACATCTTGTCTCAACATCTTTTGGTACTAATTGGGTGGACACACAATGCCATAGGTTCCTTAGGTGATTCATTACCTTCCATTGAATCACATCTTAACTTGTTAAAATATGGCTACATAATAGTTTCGCCCCCAATTGAATTTTATGAATTGCATGTCTCTAAATCGAAAGGTGTGCAAAGATTCCTCACAAAATGTTTTTGCCTTTGTACTTATTACATGTTGTGTTTGTAAGGGTATGTGTATCCTAATTTCACACATCATAATCATAAATTGACGTTGAATTTTTTTAGAGTGCATATTTTTGTGTACATTTTCTTGTTAATATGAGAAGACTTATAGAAATTTTAAGGTTGTGATTTAACCTACCTTTCTTATTTCTACCCTTGCTAATGGATGGAATGCAACAACATTTTGTAGTGGCCCTAGCAAGGCTTTGCATTATGCTAGAAGGTTGTCAACAACATACACAGAAAACAATACATTTTATGTAGGTTGTTTATCAAAGGACATCATGTAGCATGCATGAATCCATCTACCTATTTGTAAAAGAAATCTCGTACAAACATTTGAAGAAAGAAACTAATTTGGTTTTTTATGGTGCCAACTTCCCTTTTTGGTGAACTCCAGAGGTTAAAACCATTTTTGAAGATCGACATATAAGATGGAAGGGGGAAATCGAATGGATTATTTTAGTTAGTGACCACATTATAGAATTCATCCCTTTGTCATAAACTTTTTTAGATGGTAGGACATTGGAGGTGACGATTATCTACCTACGAACATTTTGTTTCACCATGATTTTATACATGGGTCTTTTCGTCTCGCCTTCCCCAATAACCCATTGTTGGATTCTAGAGTGAAATGTGTTATCACCTTAAATGGATTGCATTTTGTCAATGTTTTGATGTAGGTGATTGTGAGCCAACCTCGTTCAGATCTTCACCTAAACCTCCCAACTTTTCACAAGTTGGATACCATGATGTTGGTATGTTCACAAATCAAAACTTTACTTCACCTTTGAAGAAACATTGAACAAAATGTGATGTTTGCACTAGCAATATGCATAAAAAAAAATCTTGGAATATTTGTTTCCATAAAACCCTGGTTGTGCACTTGGGAGCTAACTTTCCAAAAGTTGTTTTTGGGCAAGGAATTAATGTTCCATCATTTGGTGTGGGGTTTACAACCTTTTACAAGTTATGGCAACCTATTAGGTCAATGATCAAGTTCAAAAGCTTTGCTAGTATAGGATTTTTGCCCCACTATTTCTTCAAGTATTCCTTTAGCCACAATTGTTGGATTTATTGAAGTTTGCTTGCACTATGGGCTCATGTGTTGGTGCACATATTGGTGAACATTGCGTATGAATAATTAAACAAATTAAATATGGGATATAAGGTGGGTCATGTCCACATATGGTTTCAAGTGGGGTCACAATTAGATGTAGATTAACAATATTAAACCTATACATTTTCCTTTTACTCCCGCTTTTCCCCAAGGAAAAAACTATATTATATGTCAAGAGTGTGTGATGTCAAATGTATAACTTTTAAGAAATGTTGTCAACTTCAAAATTGAGAGGTAGGAAGGCATTAAGCCATGAATGGTTATCATGTTGATGAATTGCACCATTGTTGGAGAGGATTATTGTCTATAGGCTTTTGTTAACATATTTATATTGGAGATGTTATTCAAGGCAACATGGTGTCTATGTTCAAGTACTTTTATTACACCATTGTTGATGTCATTTTTTCTTCTATGGCATTCAACCACATTCAATGTTAGCAAATATGTTAGTTCATTTAATTTTTAAATTGGTTCACCTGTAATGAATTTTAGTTGTGTCTAGTTAATGTTGTTAAAAAAAATTTGGACCCTTGTTGTTGTGGTATGCCCAATGCAGGAATTAGGCATTTTGGGATTTGTGATAAAGAATCCATACTAGTTGACAATCTTTCCTGGTAATGCATTTGCATTTGTCACGTTGATGAGCACTCTAAATTTGTCCTCATCAATTATGGTCACATAACAAACATATCATGTCAATATTTCTACACCACCTCCAAATTACATTACCACCTTGAGTTGTTGCCAATGTTCACCTCTAACTATTATTTTTAATTCTTTCACCTTTCCACCACCAAGTGCCTATATGTCGCAACCCTAGCCTTGGGCTCAAGACCAAGGCAAAGGCTTACAAAGGTGTGGGCCAAGAGTGAAGCCCAAGAGTCACATTTCATGTTCCTGAGACTATAGGAGAGTGTGAGGGAATGAAGCCTTATAGTCCCAAATGAGCTCCCATTTTGGGAGTTAAAATCTTGATGGACTTTCGAATCTTCAAAGGGAAATTACAGGGGTTAAAACTCATTGGATTGAATAATTTCATATATCATTAGAAAGCTCTTGGAGCGTAGATGTCTAAAATGGGCTTGCATGACCCATTTCCATTTGGGTATTTAAAACATAAGTTATGGCCAAAAAAAGGGTCGAAAGTCAAAGTGCCAATTTAACTTTCAACCACTAAAACTCAGGAATTGCCTTGATTTACTTGTGTGCAAGTGGCGTGCCACATACCCTTGGAAACATCTTGACAAAGGCTATAACTCTGCTTCAAAACTCACTTCAATTAAAGGTCTGGACAAGAAGTTATGGGCCTCCAAAGTCGCAAGAATCCTAATTTCGAGAATTTCAGGACGCCCAACTTGGGAGTCTTGCGACAAAATGACATTTGAGTGTACGCCCCATGGTTAGGCACAGATAATACTATAAGGGGGAAGGAGGTGGCTTCCTCCAAGTTTGGGCTATGGTGAGTCTTGTGGGTTCGTGTTTGCCCATGGTTTGTTCGTGCACCAAAAATATTATAACTAAGCACTAACCAACTTGTTGTTTAGTTTGTATAGGTCTATGTGAATAATTGACCCGCTTGTTGCTCGTCCTAGTCCCCATCTTGGAGCTCCAACACGCCCCTTTACCCCCAAAATGCTACGAGCTAAAGAACATACCCCAACTCTTTATTTTTCTGTTGTTTTCATATTTGGATTCGTAGTTGAATCTATCAAGGAATTTGGGGGTGCATCACTATAGTTTGCAAAACGTTGGTAGTTTGATCATAACGCTTTATTATTAGTGCCAAGTTTTTGCATAGAAATATGCTCATAATATGTGTTAGGATATATATTATTTACATTTACTATCCTTTTTAGATTTTAGTACATGACTTTACAAACATTTGCACATAATATACATGACTAGAATTTCGATTTTTTGAAACTAAGCAAGTTGATTAGATGGGTCTTTTTTACTAAAAGACATGTATTTTTTACTAGAGGCCAAGGGCTTGAATGATAATGGGTATTTTTTTATTAATCAATTTGAATAGAATGACCGATTTGACAATTAGTGAAATCCAACATCTAGTCAAATTGGACTTTAAAATACAACCTAGTCAAATTATTTAATGGCCTGGTCAATAAAACCACCCAATTTAGTCAAATTGGCTAATGCCTTAATCAATAAGGCCACCTGTTATATTCAATCAATACAACTAACTAAATATGCCTGGTCAAAATGGCCAATGGTTTAATTAAAGGGGCCAATTACAAATTCCAATTTACTAGTTGGGTATTTTCGGATTACATGTAACATTCTGACTATGTTTAACCAATTAGAAACAAGTTTGAAAATGTAAAAGTTAGTTAATCATAATTAAATGAATCACGATCAAATTATTTATGATTAAACTAATTATATATATGGTTTATCTAACTATGGTTAAAATAACTATATTGAAATTAATTATGGTTCAAGTACCTATGAAAAAGCTAATTAAAATTATAACTAACCATAACTAATCTAACCATGGTCAATTTAATCATGTTCAATTAATCATAGTTTGTTTAATTGTATATGTCTTAACTATGGTTAGTTTAGCCATATTTAATTTAACTATGATTCATTTATCCATAATTAATTATTCCATCATTTTAAAACCATATTTAGTTTAATTATGGCTAGTTTAACCATGGTGAATTTAACAATAGTTGGTTTAACCTTAGTAAATGTAGCCATGATAATAAATTTAAAATAATTAGTTTAACCATTACTAGTTGGGCCTTTGTTGGTTTTGCCATTATGAATTTAACCATGGTTACTATAAACATAACCAAATTCACTATATTTATTTTGAAAATATAATTATTTTACCTTAATAAAATTACGCATAATTAATAGAGCCATAATTAATTGAAAACTAGTGTTAATTTAGCCATGGTTTCTTTTGCCATAATTATTTTAAACACTTATATTTAGCCATAATTATTTCACTCATGTTTATTTTAGCCAAATTCATTTTACTCGTGGTTAATAGTTTAACCATGGTTGGTTTTGCCATAAAATATTTATTCATTAGTTAGTTTAATCATATTAACTTTATTAATGGTTAGTTTAACCATTTCTAGTTTAGTGATGGTTAATTTTGCCATAAATATTTTAACCAATTTGATTTTAGCCATGATTACTTCATTCATGTTTATTTTAGCCATAATTAATTTTTTGCATAACTGGTTTTGCCATAAAATACTTATTCATTAATTAATTTAACTATATTAACTTTATTAATTGTTAGTTTAACCATTTCTAGTTTAACCATGGTTAATAAGGATGGATAACTTGGAATTTAAGAAGATTTCTAGGGATTTTCATTGTTTTTAAGACCCTCGCCATTTTCTTATGGGCTTGAAATTTTTTCTTGGGAAAGCCTTAGGAGGCTTTTGGCTGATTTTTGTTTTTGATGCCACTGTAATGTAATTTTTGTTATTTGAAGCTCTTGAAATGCAAGCAAGTTCTGTTTTTGCTCAAGGATTAATTTTGTAAGTTTTTTTTAAGTTGTTTTTCCCACTTGTTGCTTTGTTTGCAACTTTGGAGATGTTGCAAAACTTTTCGTTGCAAGTTATTTACTTGATTTACAATAAAGTGATAGGCTATTTGCTTAACGGTTTTCCCTATGCTTTAAGGTGACTATTTGTCATTAATCACTAGCAGAGTTGAGGTGTTCAAGTTCGTACTAATTTTCAATTAAGTATTCACAAACATTTGAGAATTCACCAAGTGGGCCTAAAAACCAAATTATCCCTTGCAAATTTGTTTCCATTTCGTTTACCACCTTTTTATTATCTTGCCACTTCTTTCTCTTTCTTTATTATTTGCCTTATACAAACTGAGGAACCTTTTTTTATGTGTTTTATGTTTGGGTTGCCATGGCTAGATTGACTTGCCACTAGATTTGGTGTTGCTTTAATCAACCATAAAACCCACAACGTTGTGTGAATTTTCATTGGGAATTGTAGACACACGAGACATTGAATTATACTAGATTAATCACAACCACATGTTATATCACAATATTACAAAACCTAAATTATTCAATTGAAATCTATCTCTAGATTTATCTTATTAATGGGTCCATGCATTTACATGAAGGTTATAAAGGATTGTTAATAGGTATATTGGACAAACAAATAAAGGGAGCTTTCTTTTTTCTAGGTCATTCATCTAATTGTGGACACTTTCATTTCAAGAAGGAATTCCTTGTGTTGGAATAGGATGTTGCACATAGGTGGCACTTCCATTAATCTATCACCAACATTGCCATTTTGTTCTACATCAATTCTTAGTCCTTCATGAGGATTGTTTTGTTGTGCTAGAGTTGTGTTTGTCTCTTGCTCCTCAATAATCACTTCTACAACCAACTCACGTATATGGTTGTCATGTGGAAGTTCAACATCTAGAACTAAAACATGACCACAATTTACAAATGAATATAATTTGACAAAATCCAAGATTTAAATATTGACACAAGTTCATACATATAAACACCTAACCTTCTAGTAATTTGGTTTTCAAAGTTAGAGTAATCTTACTTGAAGCTTGCATAAGGCATTTTTTCATAAAATTGTAGGCAAGGTTGTCATCTTCTTTTGAATTGCAATTTTCTTAGATCACAAGTTCTATGACTTCATTAGCTATTTGGTCAGTAGTAGGGGTTGATTGTTGCATTTGGGAATTGCCTAGATTGTTGGCATTTTGTAACTTGAAAGGTGAGTCAACCTCATGAGCAATTTGCTCTATTGAAGTTGATGGAGGTGTGATGGGAATCCCATAAATTGTGCCAAAAATTGGCCCAATGGGGCTCTTGAAGTTTGATGGCCCTAAGTTGGCCCTTTTTAAAGCATGTCTAGAGCTTGTGGAACCTAGCTTTGTTTACCTTATTGGAATGTTAGGTCTTACATCACCATGTTCTAAACCGTATGTTAAAATGTAAATGCATAATATAACATGTATTAGAAGTCAAGAAGAACATTGACCAAAAATTCTAGTCAAGCAACATACAATAGACCCCATAACTTGGACAAACTTACCTATCAAGAAGTTTTGCACATAGGTCATTTGAAATTGCTAAGCATTGAACCAATGACCTAGTTTAGCACTTTTAGTACTTTCCACATGTTATTACATGTTTTGCATGTCTTGATCAAGCAGTCCCAATGAGCAGCAAGTAAGTTGGATGTTTCTAAACACTTCCGGTAACCTACGTGGACAATGGGTTCTTTCAAAGCACTCATAATAACATGCTATTGTAATAGATGCTTCCAAACATGGGTGCTTCTCCAAGCATTGCCATTACCTAGCTAGCCCAACAAGTGCTTTCAATCATGGCCAAACACAATAGGATTTTTCCAAGCACTTCGATCAACTAGTTAGCACAATGGGTGTTTTCTAAGCATTTACATTAACCAATAATCACAATAGGTGTTTTCCAAGCACCACTTGTAACCAATAAGCACATTGGATGGTTAACAAACATTCCAAGTGACCAATCAACACCATGGGTGCTTTCCAAGCACTCCTAAAAACCTATTAACAAAATGAGTTGCTTTCTAAACTAATCTAATAACTTGCAAGCACAGTTGACATTCTCTAAATGCTCCAAATAACCTACAAGCAAAATGGCACCCTCTTAATACTTCCAACAACCTCCAAGCATAATGAATGTTCTTTGAGCCTTATCAATAACTTATAAACAACTTTTATGACCAAAGAACACTAATTACATAATCATTAGCAATCCTTTTGGAACCAATATTGATGCATTATTTTAAAAATTAATCAAACACCTACTATGCCAATTGATTAGGTTCCTTTTTAATTACCAATCAAACATGTTGCCACCCATATTCACTTTACCTAAGCAACAACTTGAAACTTAAGTTTCCTAAGGACCTTTAGCAAATTAAATTGTAAACAAAAACCTTGTGAATTCCAAGATCTATAAACTCACCAACTACTCCCATTAATAACTTGCAAGCAAAATGGTATTCTCCTAATGTTCAAACCAACCTTCCAGCATAATCCATACCCTTTACACCTTATCAATAGCTTCTAAATTAGAACTCTTATGACTAGAAACCACTAATTGAATAATCATGAGCAATCCCTTTGGACCCAACATTCACGTGCATTCTTTATAAAATCAATCAAACACCTAATGTGTTAATTGACCAAATTACATCCCAATTTTGCCAAATAAAGGTGCTAGCACCACCACATTTCACTTGCTATAGTAGCTTGGAACTTTAGTTTCCTCAAAACCAAGAAAAATGGAACCTAGACCTTAAATAATGTTTTTGACAAACTTTTTGATTAACTTTCAATTAAAGGGCAAAATATGAAAAAATGCAAATAAACTCATTATATGTAAAATTGGTGATGTAGATGCATCTAGTAAACATTTAGTCATCGACCTCCAAACTTCACTTAAGCCCAAATCATTTTTCAAATTCTTCAAGTCCTCATTTGGAACACAAAATCCCCAACTAATCCACCAATCAAGATGAAAAAGTTCACCACAAATCATACATTTATTGTTGTTTCTTAAAACTCAAGTCAAATAGAAAGGATGATAGGTGTGTTTGCATGAAGTAACACCAATGTCATAAAAATCATAGCCTCTATTACAAAATCCATAAGGCTTTACAACAATGAAACCACAATTGTTAGATTCTATTGTTGATGTAGAATGTAGTATTGACTTAGGGGTGAAAGCACACTACAGTGGCCCATTTTAGACAAAAAAAATGTACTCTTTTTAGGTATATATTGGGGGCAATTTTTCTTTGATTTCATCTAGCATTTTGATAAACATATAAAATGAATTTTAATACCAAGGCTTCCAACATGATTTTTGTCATCTTTCAAATGAAAATAAAATTTCAACAAAATGTTTATTTCCACACGCTTATGTTCATTTGAATGAAAAACTTGTCCCTATGATTTTTGTGTAATCACATGAGTCAAACTTTTTAATTGTAATTGAAATGGTACAATCAATTCATATTTAATATATGACTAAGTACTTCATTAAGTTTTACAATTATTTGAATCGTTTTTAGAGTATATTTGCACTTTGTAGCATATTGTGACAACATCTAAATCCTCATAAATATATATTTTTAATCACTTAATATTAATCAAAAAATGTAGTTTCCTTTGTCAATTTCATTATTTGGCTATTGAACTACCTTATTTTGAATATATTTTATGAAAACCTCTTTTATTATTGGTTTGGTGGAGGTTGAAAGTTGCATAGTTTCAAAAAATAGTATTTGTGACAATAGTTTTTGGCCACCGTAATGTGCTTTCACCTTTAGGGCAAAATGAAACACCCTCCACACTCCATTTGTTGTAATTGAGATTGAACAACCTTGTTCTCCCTTTCTAGTAAAGATAATTTTGTGCCAATGTCATGAAGAACATGATCAAGGTTTTGGTGTTCAATATGATAATCATGAAACAACTCTTCACCTTGCATTGCATGTTTAATATGATCATCCAAACCTTTGTTTGAATAATCTAAATCACTTTTCAAAGCATGATGCTTCTAATGAACTCCATCGTGCACTAGACTATCAAATCTTTCAAGTGGTATTCTTCTTGCATACACATTTTTGTAGTTAGAACGAACTTTCCATTTGAGAGCATTGCATATGCACTTTCATTCCAAAAAAATATGTAATTAAAAGTTCAAGAACCAAGCAAATTGATTTCTAAATTCATCAAAAGAGAGCCATCACCTCCAACCAACTAATGAATCAAACTTGTTAACACGTTTATAGCATGGAAGTCAATATACAATCAACAAAAGAAAACATGATGAAACCAAAATAAAACCTAAACCTACTTTCTCTTGAAGTTTACATCAAGTTATGCAATCGACTTCAATTCTTGTTCCACTATTGTTATTACATTGTGCACTTTTACACCAATAGCTTTTTGATCCTCCATGTTGAACCTCAGCCCAATCATTTTCTTCTCTTTCTACTTCCACTACTTTCACAGATGCCCACTTCTCCAAGTCACACAACAAAAACATATAGCTTTAACAACCCTTTTTGTGTCCATCGGCAAAATTTCGTATGGACACATAACTTGTTGTTTCAAGCAGCTACCTTTGATCTAAAGTTTGGGTTTGATGTCCAATGTTGGCTTACTTTCAAATCACATTTAGATCCTTCTCTTCTTGCACTCAAATTTAAAACCTCTAAACTTCCACTCTTTAGTTTCCCCACTTCTTTTTTCCAAGCTTTCTCTTTTGATGTTGATGCCATTGATTTCACCTAGTTAATCTCATATCCCTTTTTGTACCCCTTCACTAACCATATCATGAAGTCATTGTTGGTCAAATCTACTAATGAAGCCTCTTCAAATCCCATTTTGTTTCAATATGAAGAAGTGGGTTTGTTAGCTTCAAGCTGCATTTCAATCCAAAAACCTCCAACAAATCTTCCTCACATACATGAACATTGGTAAGTTTTGTTTTTGGATTCAAACCCTTGTTACAAGTAAGCGTTTAACTATTTTGAAATACTTTTTCGTTTGGAGCCAATAATCTATAACTTCCCATGGTGAGAACTTTACATCCTTTCTTTTGATCTCATGTTTTCTTTCACCATTTTCATTAATAAATCTCTTTGAGTTTAATCACAAACAACTAGCTACCCTAAGTTTCAAAAATCGAAATGCTAAATATGACCTCCCTAATACACAAGAATAATTTAAGCTCGGTTAATTTGAACATTGAAGTAATAAAAGCAAATGTGAGAGACTCAATTTCAATTTACACACAAGTAGGAAAAGCTCTGAAAGTTAGCTGATTACACTCTTATGACATGAAAGAAACTTGCACACATGTTCTAATCTTGTCAGGATTCAAAAGACATGTGATAAGCCATGTTGACCAAAAATGCGTGTGTGGTAACAATACCATTTCAAAAATTGACTATCAGGGTTCAAATTTGACCCCGCCTTCATCCATCCCCTTTAGCAAATCCTAATGCACCACATCAACATTGTAAAATCATGATTGCTTTCCAAGCACTAATAAAAGTAGGCGGGTTTAGTTCTTGTTAATACTTTTTACCCACCAAGGAACTAAATGGAATTATATGACCAAGACGTGTTTATTGTCCATGTGAGACTCCTAAATGATTCAATATACAAGATCACTTGAGTTTACTTGTACTAATGAAATTTGTTTAATGGTGGTTCGACAACTCATTGAAGTTTTGTTTATGTTTACAGCTAGATTGTTTCACAAGATTCAAGGCATTGCACCTTGATGTCAAAATTGAGGATTGATTCCCTTCTACAAACTAAAACCTTACTTTGTGAAAAAAGTATATGATTTCAATAGTTGTTGCAAATACCACCTAGAAATGGTGGAAATCAATTCAAGGTTCAACAATATGCAAGCCACTGCGATTCATCATAGGTTACAAAACTCCACTTGCAAGTGCAAATGCCTCCCTCTTTGTGCAAATCCTATTGATGGAACTTTTCAACATGGGACTTTTAGTTGTCAAGCAACCACCCATGCATTTGAAAGGATTTTTGACTTACATCAAAAAAGATTTTGTGCCCTAAGGTTCTTGGCTAGAAATGGTTCAATCTTGATTGTATCAAGGGTAATTGTCAAAGTTGTGGTTTCCATATTTTGCCAATTCGCAATATAGAAATAGATCCAACAAATGAAAATTTGATGCTTTGGAGGTGCTTCCAAAAGGTTCTTATAGGTGACACATGAGTAGGAGAACCAAAGGAGGTTGTTCATCTGGTTAATAAGCTTACAAACCCATGAAAGTTTTTGGAATTTGTTGCCCCATGCAAAGATCCCTAAATATGTCATGCATGATCATGTAGGAAAATGGCAAGATTTTTAATACAAGTTGTTAGTAGAAATGTTGAAGGAAGGTGAAGTATTTTTGTTCATTGACTTTGATGATAACTATTCTTTCAAATGGCAAGATGAAATACAAGAACAACATTGATGTAATAATTTAACTGAACTAGGAGAAGAAAATGAATCAAATTGAAGAGAAAGTTGGAAAGGAATCTTTTATTGAAAAGAAGTGGGAATGAGGGGAACATTTCAAAATGAAATTGCCCACCCCCAATTGGCAGGCAAGCAATTTCATTTCGAAATGTTCTTGCGATTTATGGAAAAACAAATATGTTTTTGGAAGTGTCATCCAAATACATTAAATTTTTTTTTGCCAACTTTTTATGTGTAGGGTAATACCTTTAGACAAGGGCATTATCGGAATAAGGGGTCCGCATGACACGATAGTCAAAACATAGGACCCATATGTTGGTAATGTCGTTGTTTGAAGGAGTTACATGGAGTAAATATAGCCCAAAAAAAATTTCTTTCCAATTTAACGGACAAGATGGACTAAGAAACAATAAAAATCAACAACATATATTGAAATAATAAAATGAATATGACAAGGTGTGATCACATCTATGGATGACAACTTTTTTTATTATACAATTGTTTTGAAAATAACCCCATTCCAAAATAATGGGAAGTTTATTTAAAACATCTCTTTCCTATTACAATTATTGAATATGTTGGAATTTCTTTGGGGTAGGGGTAACAATTACAAAGAAACATGCAATAAAATTCTCAAAAGTTGATCTCGAAATGCAGAATAAGCACGCAATAACATGAATAATCACCTAACTACTTGGATGGATTTTCACCAAAACATTTCATAAAAACTTGAAAGCTAAAATTTAGTGTCATGCAATTATATATGCAAAAGAAATCAATGCCCACATAATCTATGTACGATAGAAAAGACTATAATTAATACACAATACAACAAAAATAACAAAAGCTGATTTTATACACACGACTATCGAAACAAGATTTTTGCATTTGATCAAGTAATTGGAAGATTGCTTCTGAGGTACCTTGCAAAGATACATGAAAACAAAATCAATTAATTTTAAAACAAATAATGAAACCATTAAAAAAAAATTCGTACTACAATGCAAAAAAATTGTGAAATTTTGTTTTTAGAATTGAAACAAAACCAAAAAGATTATAGACATAAGAATCTTGTGAATGGTGAAAGTTGAATGCAATTCAAACACATTGTTGCACACATATGCAACACAAAGTTGAAATTCCAAAATCAAACAATAGCCAAAACATGTCAAAGTGAGATATCGTTTTGACTAAATGATAGTGCAAGTGAGAGAGGAGCTGGATGTAGAGAAGGAATAATGCTTCCAACCCAATGTTAATTCTAGAATGGATGGTCCCAATTATGCATGATCGACGATCCAAATTCAACCATATTGAACCATAAATATGACCTAAGTTAGAGGACATTTGTTGTTTTTGATCAATGGTTTCCAATGTCACCACCTTTGACGACTTACATTGATGAAAAGATATTGTTAGTTCCTATTGTTTTCGACATTCTATAATGTTTGATGATGTGGTTGGTCGTTGCCACTAACACCAAGCGACACAAAGACACCAACACTTTTCTTTAATGATGGAGATCAATTCCATCTAAAATGAAATCAATAGTCAATATTAATCAAAATAATATTTTTGTAATCTAAAAGTCCAAATTAAATTAAATTGATATGTAATGGGTATGGTAAGGTTAATTTTTGAGTTTATATTTTAGATTTTAGATTTTAAATTTGATTTTTTGAATAAATATTGAATGGATGAATTATGGATGAAACAAAAATTTACCATTTAATTTTGTTATTGACCTAGACATGTGTATGGTGTAGATTTTTTCATTTGGATAGTTGAGATTAATTGATAATATTCAAATTTATTTACAAATATGAATGACTTTAATTAGATAGATTTGTTGAAAATCCAACAATGGAGATCTATTAACCTAAACCTAGACAATACCTATGACTATACATGTGGAAAATTGAATATAATAACAGACAATTAAATGGTTCGAATTTGTTCAATTTGATGCCCAAATGTGATGGTGTTTTTTTTCTGGCCACAAAGAAACATGTGTAACATGCCTTCTAATAGATGATGGAGATCATTCACAAAAAATTATAAAAAAAGGGCTTGTGATAAAGTTCAACCTCTTTTGTGCCAACATTTTATTGGGGTTTTAACAATGTGTAAGGTCACTTCCCTAGCATCATTGTTGTTTTTTTTTTCCAATTGTTGCTTGTTTCATTTGTCACATGTACTTTTTGTGTTGTGTGTCTTATGTTTATCCTTTGTTTCTTTCCATTCGTCGCTTTTGTTTCATTGTTTTTTGTTTACATAGGTACTTGGCAGGTTGTTCCTGGTTTTTTTAAAAAATTGTGTAGGTGTGATGGTGGTGATTCATCCACTTTCATTTGGCTTTTGTGGACTTCATAGCCTCTGTTCTTGGTTGTAATTTGCATTCATTAATTTTTTTCCAATTTTTTTTGACATTTGATGCATTTCCAATGTTTCCAATTCTTGATTTGTGATTTTAACACTTTTAACATTAGATGCATTCTCTTTTGATGAATTTTTAATTCTTTTTTTGTTTTGGTTGAGAATCTTACTTTGTGCATTACTAATTAGGTCTTGTTTTTAGCAAGGTCCAATTTGCAAATCTAAGCTTCCCAAGGTTTATATATTTGAATTTGTTGTTGTCAATAGATGTAATTTTTTTACTAATTGTTTTGGCTTTTTTTTCATTTTATGGTTGAAAATTTGATGTTGTGCATTACAATTGATTTGTTTGTTGTTGGATCCAATCTGTAGATCAAGGTTTCTTGAGAACTATATGCTTAATATTGTTTCTAGTTAATGGATAAAGTTTTGATGTCTACATTTTTTTGTTTTTTTTGGATTTGGTTATAAGTGGTCTTGCAAATTACTAATTGCATTTTTTTTGGGTAGGATTTAGTCGGTAGATAAAGGTTTTTTTGGTATCTATGTGCTTGATTTTATTCCTAGTCAATGGAATTTGTTGAAGGGTTATTCACTAATGTCAATGATGTTGCCATTAATAAGGTAAGGGTTGAAGTTGATTCTAATGCATTTAAAGAATAAAAAACTTATAAAGTCAGTTATGCATCGAGGTTGTTTAATTTTCTTGTTTTAGGAGATTTTTGACCCTTGTTAATACAACAAAGATGTGGAAAAGGAAGCCAATTTAGAATTAGATCATGATAAGATGATTCAAGCAATTTGTGATTCAAGGATTTGAATCCTTGGGAATTTGAAAACATTTAAGCTAGTGGTCAACATGCAGTGTCGATATAGAAATTTGGGCTATGAATGCTTTTGACGCTTGGCATTTTTATGGAAAGCTTGACGTTTTTATGTTGATTTTAGATTCACACATGTTGAATTTGATGTAGTTGATTGACTATCTTTCAGAAGTCATGCTATAGGTGGCAAAAAATAACAGAGACCTATATCCTTCAACAAGGTTATAGCATTTGTGTTTCTTTTGGTTTTTTTTGGTCATTATTTTTTTGTATATGTGTTTTTTTTGGGCATGTTTTGTGAATGAATTTTGTTGTTGTTGTTGTGTAATATTACATCATTATTTTGTGCTTTCGGTAGAATCATCATGGGTTTAGAAAGGCTGCACATGCAATCAAAACTAGTGCGTCCAAACCAAAGTTCAACATTATAATTGATGATTTGTTTGAGAAAATGAAGTTAGTGACGAATGAAATGATCAATTAATTTGTTGTGGTGGGCCTTGGTAGGGGGGGTACATAGTTTGATGTCCTTTCATTGATAGAAGAATGACTTATGTTAAGTTAAGAAAAATGTTAATTGATCACACCTTAGGATTTCAACCTTCGTTTCAGGTATTTTTGCATTCGATATTTTGTGATTTGTGGTGCAACTGAGTTACGGAGAGTTGAAGATGCTGATTTTACATTGCATGAAAATAAGTTTGGTCCTTTTCTAAAGTATTTTTTTAAAAATGTTTTTTCCCCTTTTTTCGGCTTATTTTCTTTCTTGTATGTGGTTTTTGTGTTTCTTTGCTTGGATTTTTTCTTTGTTTTTTTCCTTGCAAGTATCAACAAGGTTAACAAAAAGATTGGAAGTTCAGTGTCGACCACTATGCTTTGGAACATCATCACTCAACTATGAACTATTACATTGTTGATGTCATCAAAACATACAAGGCATTGATTTTACATCAACCTATCTTTACTAACTCCTTATTGCATCCATTTCTTCTCACTGCAAAGATGAAATACTTAATGGGGAAGGATCAACTTTGGTATATGAATATTTCAATAGGTAAAAATACCTTATGTTTGTTGAATAAACGGTTGACAAATGACTTGCCTTCTTTGAAAGGTCAACTACAAATAAAACTTGTAGAGGTATACCATATCTCAAATGGTAGATGCACTTGTTCCCATTGAATATGACATGAAAATTTCTAGGCATTGTGATCTTAAATCATATGTGAAGTAAACATTTTGAACTTTTGTGTTATTTTTTTTTCAAGTTTGAATTTTTGGACATTTTTTTTCCACATTCTTGATGTGGACTTATTCCTTTCATTTTGTAGGTATGATCAGACAGATCAGGGAATCCAAAGTCATATTATGCAACACATTATATCTAGTAAGATGAATGGACATCACACTTTGTTTATTGAAGAAGTTCTTGTTCAAAAGCATGAAGCTTATAATAAGCTTCATGTATTTCAATTTCTTACTTTACTTTTCAATTGTTGTCTTCTATTTAATTTTTTAGTTTCATTTTTTTGTTATTTCCTTATGAGGTCCTTCCTTTTCTGTTTCTAACTAATTGTTTTATGATCTTTTCAATTGTAGGCTAGTGATGTGTGTCTGCTTGTTTTTGCTCCTTTGGTGTCCAATAAGGAAAACATTGTTCCAAGTTTGCAGATTGTGGAATCTATTTCTACAATTGTTGGGTCAGAAACATCTTCTAGTTCTTTATGTCATGAGGAGGCCATAGATTTCTAGAATTCTGTAGAGGCATCAACAGTTCTAAAACATGTAATGAATAGATATGATAGAGGTGCATCAATTGATACCTTTGTAGGTGATCATCAAATTTTAAACCTTACCAATTGCAACATTACTCTCACAATTTCTAATTCAATAGTTGTTGCTAGTTTTCTTCATAACTTGCAACCCCTTGCATCGAATTAATTCTTTTGAGAGTAGGTTAATTTGCATTCATTTAAAACTTGAAACATGCATTCTGATACATTTGAGTCGCCTTGATTTTTGATAAGTTAATGTATACATTTTTCTAATGTGACCATAGTTTGCTTTTTATAGTTTTAAAATATTTGTCGCTTTTGAACTTTCAATCCTTTTGAATTGAATTGTTTGCATTTGTCCAAATTTTTATAATTTCATTCATTTTTTATTTTGCAGCTTCCATTTGGGAGTTCATATTCTGGTTTCCGTTTTTGATTCGTGTTTTGCCTTCAATTTCTTAACGTGTTGTAGTTGAAGTAATTTACATTTTGAATGTTTGAAATATTTGTAATGAAAGTCAAAGTAATATGTGAAATATGCTTGTAACCTGAACCTAAGTTTGTGTAATAATTTAACTGAACTAAGATAAAAAATGAATAAAATTAAAGAGAAACTTGGAAAGAAATCTTTAATTGAAAAGAAGCAAGAGTGAGGGGAACATTTCAGAAAGAAATTCCCCGTGCCCAAAAAAGCTGCCAAGCATGAAGAAAACGAACCGACCTACCAAGGAATTTCAGTGCATTTGGACGACACTTCAGTCGCGGGTAATTTCGTTCGAAAAGGTTCCTGATATTTATGATACCCTTTTGGAAGTGTCGTCCAGATGCACTGAACTTTCTTGGCGGGCCGTTACGTTTTCTTCATGCTTGGTGGGTTTTTTTAATAAAATTGACTCATTAATAAATTGTTATGGATAAGTTTTTTCTCCATCTTGTCACTGTTGACAGTCATTTTCGGCTCAGTCTTGTTGCGGACGATAGCCACTTACGCTACTCTTTTAAAGAAAATAACAGAAATTGCAAAAAACCGGAAACACTGGGTCGCTGCCTCCAGCACAATCGGTAAGCGAGTTGAAAACGAAGAGCGGATGGAAATTATTTTCACCTACGCGGCTAACGCGGATAAGTTCGTTCTCAGCAGCTTCGTTACATACGTACGTAAAGTAGGAAATGTTTTCGGAGCGTTCAGATTCAAGTCCATATAGAAGAGATTCAAGCTCCCAGTGCTTGCAACCCACAGTAGATGTGTGTGTGATCCACATGTGTATGTGCGCTGGAGAAGAGAAGAGGGACTTCAGAATTTTTTTTGGGTTGGAAGTTTCACAATAGCAGTCATAATTGGTGGAACCTCTCAAAACAGCAGTAGCTAGCAAGTTTCGATTTGATCCAGTGCTTGTGTAGAAGAGAGATCTGTTCGTCTTCCCTTGGGGATCGTGTACCTTGAGGACTAGTAGCAGGGATTGGAATGAAGAAATCTCCGACATCATCAACATGCGACAGTCGAATCATGTTTGGGGATGTTTGATAGGGTTTGGCAAACAGTTTAGGTCAAAGATTTCTCTGTCGACAGTCCACAGATAAGCCCGAGGGTCCCGAGTTTCGGCTGGGACGGGTGAGGTCACATAGACCGTTCCCGGCTTGGTGTGAATGACCAACATAAAATAGAACCGTGTTATTCTAAATCCTTTGCATATTGATCGTCTGTGTTCGAGCTGTTGTGTTCTTGATCCAGTTCACGTCTTCGTTCTCTTGCCACGGTTCATTTTCGCGCTCTGTTTCACTATGGCGTCCCTGAGGGATCTGTACAAGGAATGTCAAGCTGTGGAGAGGACTTTAAGAACTTCGCTATTTGGAAACGTCAAGTTTAACAAATCGGTGTGCAGACTCCTTACCGACAAATACACGGCCTCCCGCGAGTACCTTGACAGGAATATATTCTGTGAGGGTGATTCAATAGATCTTCCTTGCAAAACAGCTCTAGTGGAATTGAGGCGCATCATGTCGTGTGGCCAACTATTGGTGACACGATGGACCCAGAAGGATTGGTGGATGTCAGTGATCAATTGCTCCGATTCTGCATCGCTCGACAAAAAGGTCATTCTACACCTAAGAGAGTTTCTTGCATGTGTCAACGTGTTGGTGGAGATGAAGACAAACCTGACATATGGTCCCGCCTTGGATTCTCTCGATTCAAGCGTCCAACAAGCCTGTCGAACAGACATTAAAGACTTGATACTTAGCACGAAGCAGTACGGAAAAGGCAAAATATTTACCTCAAAATTTGGAAAGCTTGCAAAACACCTTTTAGAAAAACTTGAGGCAGAGATTTCCAATCATGAACATCCATACACTATAGATTTTCCACTTGATGTTGAAATTTCTTACAAGGATTGTCTTGGAGATGGGTCATTTGGAACCGTGTACAAGTGTACGTTCCTTGGAGTGATGGCAGCTGCTAAGGTTTGGAAAACGAACTGCATGAACAAGGAGGCAGCTGAGAAAGAAGCACGTCTGTTTTCGAAGTTGCGACACCCAAATGTGGCTCAATTCATAGGCTATGGAGTCAAGCAAAATCAGCCCGTCATTATTTCGGAGCTCATGAGCACGGACCTACGGAGATACTTAGATGAAAAGAAGGAGAATGCTGGTGAAGGACCTCCTCTTCCACTGCTGGTAGCTATGAACATATTGCTACAGATTGCAGAGGCAATGAATTACCTGCATGAGAATGGGGTGATGCACCGTGATCTGAAGGCGAACAATGTTCTTATAAGTGTTGTGGACGGTCCAGATGGAAAACTTTCCTCGTCATCTGCGCAAGTTAAACTCACAGACTTTGGCGAGTCAAAACTGAAGCTGCACGACTCTGGGTACACCACACCGATGGTGGGTACAACCCGGTGGAGGGCACCGGAGGTGTTTGAAGTGGAGGAAAACAGAGAGAAGTACACAAAATCGGCGGATGTGTACAGTTTCTCAATGCTTTGCTTTGAGGTCCTCACTGGGGATGTCCCATTCAAAGACAAACCACTCGGAACTCTTCTTCAGAGCATTCGTGACGGAGTGAGGCCTCAGTTACCAGATGTGGACTACTGTCCCCATTACCTTTCTGCACTTATTGAGAAATGTTGGGCTACAAATGCTGTAGAGCGTCCCCAGCTTCCTATAATCTGCCGACTGTTGGTGGATTACAAGGCTAGGGTTTTACATGCATTCACAGAAGGTTTGACATCTAGAAATCTGTCACTGCTGCAGCAAGTGCAAAGCCTTTGTGTTGATCGACCATATTCCAAATTCTCTTTTGAGGAGCTGAAGGCCGCCACCACCGGTTTTTCTCCTAGTAAGTTCAAGAGCCATTAAGCAAAATCATATGAGTTCCTTGTCGAATTGTTGAATTCTTGTTGGATAAACCCCTGTTTAACACCCTCCACATACTTTGACTGCTAGTTTGACTTGGGTGACCTTGTCCCTGCTTTGCACAGAAGGCAGACTGGTCAGGAGTGTAACATTGTGTGGCATCTTTTGTTGGGAATGAAGGAAATTGGGTGAGAAGAGTAGATTCGGGTGAACTCTATCGGGGTGAGCTGCAAGATGGAAGACCTGTGGCTATTATGTGCCTGAATCAAGAGGAGCCAACCAAAGAGGAGCGTTTTTTAACTGAAATTGAGATAAACACTTGCCTATCACATGCCAATATTGTGTCACTTATTGGTTATTGTGTTGGAGAAGCACATCTGATACTTGTCTACGATTTCTTGCCTGAAGGAACTTTGGATGATCACCTTCCTGGTACAAGAACCTGATGCAAAAATTCTTCCCATCTCCTGGAACAATTTTCAAAGAGCTTAAAGGTAGTCGTTAAGTGTATGCTACAACCACACAATTGATATCTGTACCTTTTGACAGATGATTTTTTTCTTTCCACTCATGTGCAGGAGAGGAGGTGTTAGAATGGGAAGATCGATACAAGATAGCAGTAGGCATATGTAAAGCACTGGTGTATCTTCATGATGGAAGTCCTCGGCCTGTAATCCATATGAATGTCAAGCCCTCCAACTTCTTTCTGTCCCATGACTTCCAACCTCAGGTTATTCCTACATTTGATAACCAAAACTAAGAATGGAGCTGAATTTTCATGAGCCGTGTGTGATGTTACTCAAGAATTGCTCATCATCAGGAGTCTAAAGATGCTGGCAACGATGAATGCTCTTCTGAGTCATGGCTTTTAATGGTCTGTTGACACTAGTTTCAGATTGTTACACTGTTATGATCAACGGAGCAGTGAATTGTTTTGCTGTGGATTGCAGTTGGCAAGTTTTGGGATTGCAAAATGGGCTCCCAAAAGGCCAATGTACATAGACTGCAATGTTGTAGTTGGCACACTTGGGTAATAATTCTCTTGCCCCCATTGGTAACACAGGAAATTTGTCTAATTCCCAAGTTAGCCAAAGTATCAAAAGCTATAAACTAGGGTTCAATGAAGTCATGTAGTTGCATTGTCCATCTCTTTACAGAGAATGAAGAAACTTTGGCAGATTACTGAATTCATATTCCTGCTTTGTATGTTCAAAGGTATTTAGATCCAGAGTACGCTCTATGGGAAAGAGTGAATGACAAGACAGATGTCTATTCGTTTGGAGTGGTTCTTCTTCAGCTGATTACTGGCCGTAAAGCGATAGATAGAACAAGGCCCCAAGGGGAAGAATTATTAGGCACTTGGGTATGTGTTGCTGTTTCATCTGCAAATGCATCAAACATGATATGTGTGCCAAAGATGTTCGTAACCATGCTCCTAGATTTCTTGCTATGTAGGTGATCCATCCTTGTGCAGCTCATTTCTAGTGTAGTGTGTCTATGTTTTACTGAAAACACAGGACCAATAGCACTCGATGAAGTGAATACTTTTATCAATTAGCACATTCTTTTGTCAAAGTATTAACATCACCTTCTCAACTCTTCAACAGGCAAGGCCACTGTTGGATGAGAGGAACCTGGATAAGCTTGTGGATCTGCGGTTGGGCAGCACATACAATGGTTGTCAAATGCAAGCAATGATTGCAGCAGCAGCATTATGTGTGCAAGGGTCTTCACAACACCGACCTCAAATTAGTCAAGTCTGTTCTTTCCCAAAGCAAGTTCATCTACAGTAGGAAAATTTAGACTTATGCATCAAAATCCTTTCAACCCCTTGCCGTTGCATATCCAAAAGCAGTAATTGCAAAAACCTGATTCAAGAGATCTTTTGTACAAGAGAATCTACACCATTTGTATCTCCTCTCATCTCTGAATGATGACAGTTTTGCTCAACCCCTCTTGCACTGTTATTGCATGTGTTTCTGATGCATGTGTGTGCAATGTGTGGTAAGCATGCAGGTGTTGAAGATGCTATGCAAAGACAGCGATGGAGAGGATGGTTTAAGTACAGGAGGGAACTCCAGGCCTGTGTATGTAGCTGATGCTACATACATCAAGCACCGTGCTCGTAATTCAGCAACTTCATGTATGAATGAAATAAACTCCACAAGATCAGGCTTTGGTTGCAACTAATTAGAAAAATGAGCGAAGCATGATGAACTTGGTTCGGTCTTACATGCACCAACAGATGGTTTAACATCTAGAAATCTGGCAGTGCTGCAGCAAGTGCAAAGCATTTTTGTTTATCGACCCTCTCCCAGAAGATTCTCTTTCAACGAGCTTGACACCGCCACAGGCAGTTTTTCTCCTAGTACGTTCCATAATCATCAGGGAGAATACTATGGGTTCCTTGTTAAGTTGTTGAATTCTTATTGGGTAGCCCTTGTTTCAAACAGCAGGGTGGTCTGACAAGGGCAATGTAGTCTCTGCTTTGCATTCAAGGCAGACTACTAAGGAGTGTAGCATTCAAAGGTTTTTTGTGTTGGGAATGCAGGAAATTTGGTGGGGGAAGATCATTCCAGTGAAGTGTACAGGGGTGAGCTACAAGATGGAAGACTCTTGGCTATTGAGTGTCCCAAAGGCTCAGAAAGTCAGGAGTTTCTTCTCAATGGGGGTTTGGAGATCAACAGTTGTGTGTCACATGCCAATATTGTTTCACTTATTGGCTACTGTGTTGAAAATACACGATTGATCCTTGTCTATGATTTCTTACATCAGCGAACTTTGTGGGATCACCTTCATGGTACAGGAACCAGACACAGAAATCCTTTACTTGTTGGAGAATCTTCAAAGAGCTAATCTATTTGTTATGATGGTTGAAGTGTATGCTATAGCCAGACAAATGATATCTGGATAGCTTCTGACACATGATTCTGTTGTCCCCATTCATGTGCAGGAGAGGAGAATGTGTTGGGATGGGAAGTGCGCTACAAGGTAGCAGTAGGCATATGCAAAGCATTGGAGTATCTCCACAATGGAAGTCCTCGATCTGTAATTCATAGGGATGTCAGGTCCTCCAACATACTTCTATCCCATGACTTCCGACCTCAGGTTCTTCCTACATTTGATACCTGAAACTAGGACTGGCATTCAAGGAGCCAATTGACATGGGCTGTCTGTGATCCTCCTCAGAAACTGCTCATCATCAGAAGTCTGAAGAGGTTGACAGTACAAAATTTTCTTCTGAGTCATGGCTTTTTATAGTCTGTTGACGCTATTGTCAGACTGTGACACAGTTGTGCTAAAAGGAGCAGTAAATTGTGGTTTGTGGATTGCAGTTGTCAGGTTTTATGCTTGCAACATGGGATGCCAAAAGTCCAATGGACCCAGTGGACTTTGTTGGCACACTGGGGTAATTCTCCTTGTGCTCCTCCTATTCATAACATTGGAATTTCTAATGGCCCAAGTCAAGCAAAGTATAAAAGGACATGAACCAGTGTTTATTGGAGTCATGTCGTTACAGGTTATATCATCCATCTGTTTTAAAGAAATGAAGAAAGTTTGGTAGATGACTGTATTCATGTTCTTGCTTTGTGTGTTCAAAGGTATATAGATCCAGAGTACTACATTTGTGGGAGTGCGAATGACAAGACAGATGTCTACTCGTTTGGAGTGGTTCTTCTGCAGCTGATCACTGGCTGTAAAGCAATAGATAGAACAAGGCCACAACGGGAACAATGTCTAACAACTTGGGTATGTGCTGCTGTTTCATAATGTGAACACATCAAACATTATATACATGCCAAGGATGATGTTTATCATTCTCTCATTTATCAGTTAGTTTTATATCCTGGATTTCTTGCTATACAGCAAATTCATTTGGGTGCAGTTGATTTTAAACTTAATACGTCTATTTTACTGAAAACACAGTTACAATAGTACTTGATCAAGTGAAGACTGTTATCCATTAGCATGTTTGTTTGTCAAGTATTAATGTCTCATCTTGTCTCTTCGACAGGTTGGGCCACAGTTACTATAGTACCTGATGAAGTGAATACTTTTATGGATTAGCATGTTCTTTTGTCAAAGTATTAACATCACCTTCTCAACTCTTCAACAGGCAAGGCCATTGTTGGATGAGAGGAACCTGAATGAGCTGGTGGATCCACGGTTGGGCAGCACATACAATGTTTCTCAAATGCAAGTGATGATCTCAGCTGGTGCCTTATGTGTGCAAGAGTCTTCACAACAGCGACCTAAAATTAGTGAGGTTAGTTTTTTCCCAAAAAAAGCTTATCTAGAGTGGGAAAAAAGCTTATCTAGAGTGGGAAAATTTAGATCTCATGCATTACAATCCTTGTAAACCCTTCTCCTTGCATATGCACAACCCATAATTGCAAAAATGTGATTCCTAAAATCTTTTGTATAAGGTAAATTGCACCATTTCTAGGGTCTGATCTCTACATAATGAGATTTTACTCAACCCCACTGCAAGTGTCTTTTGCAGACATTTCTCATGCATATGTTTGATGTAAACATGCAGGTACTGAAGATGCTTGATGAATTCAGTGACACAGAGGAGGATTTAAGTGTTTTGCACAGACATGAGTTGTGAATGATGATGGAATCTGTTGAGGAGGGTTGCCATTCTGATGGGGTGTCATATTATAGAGACTGTGAAGAAGATATTCAAATGTATGTAACACTGCCTTTGCTAGGAGTAGATAGTGGCAATGCTGTTTCTGAAAATAGTGTGGATAATAGTAGCACTGACTTATGTGGCAGACATGTGGATGAGTTTTTGGCTCATAGATGAAGTTCATGAGTCTAATTTGAGGACTAATAACATCACATTTGATAATGAAATGGTTTCAAATTTCTATTTTGCTAGCTAGGTTTCATTTCAGTGTACAAGATTCTTCATCTGAAGACGTGGTATAATTTATCATTTTTTTGTTGCCACAATGCAACAAAAAAAAGTATGGCAAAGCACAGGTGCAAGTAGTACTACTACTAACCATCAGTCCTGATTGCTGATTTTTGTAGCATCAGGATTGAAGTTGGGATCTGTAGTTCTCACAAGTGTTGCAACTCAGAAATGTTGCAATGCCTGCCGGTGTGAGGACATGACATGGATGTCCCTGATTCAAGATTGTATTGCATAATTCAGTTGTCAAATGGAAGACTTTGCTGATGACATGTGTCCAAGCAGGCAGTATGTTTAGCCTAGGTGCACTTACATCTAACTGCATCAACAACACACCCACAACACATCGACACTACATTGCACTTGAGACACATGTATGCGCTACGGGCGTGCTACTGCACCCAGCAAGTCTGTTCATCTCATCAGTCAGCTTCAGCATCTTGGTAAACTGCTCTGTAGAGCTGAGCCATAAATTGGAAAGTCTTCTGCCTGCCAAGGTTTGCTTGGTAAGGATATACCAAGGGAAATTGCTGAACTCAGACAAACAATCCTACCAACACCAAACACATGAAGAAGAGCTACAGATGCACTAATGTCACGGTGATAGAGTGGGTGCACACTGCATAAACAGTGCTCAATCAAAATGCTTGCCAAAGCCATTGGCACTTGCACAACCTGTGTATCTACTATAGAGGAAGAATAATGGAGAGGGCAATGGAGAGAAAGTGATGAGTAATCGAAATAAGAAAAGAGGCAAAACCTGTGTCAATACACTGGTGTTGAGGAGTTGTGCATCATTTGTGCTGCACTACTGCCAATGAGAACGTTGGGCAAAGTAGTTTGGCATCACAGTCCTCTATGGTTAGGTGGTGACCAGATATTCCCCTAGTCAGAAGCCAATTCTGCACTCTACATACTTTCAAGAGCCTTCTTCCAGTTTGTGCTTTTGGAGGAATTGAATTTCTTGTCCCCAGCACATTTGTCCTCTCAGTACTCAGGATATATCTCTCATAAGAATTCAGAAATCTCCATTCTCATGATTCAGAATAAGCAAAGCAAGGCTAACACTTCTTCAACAATCCACAGAGAATCCAAAGAAGGGAAGAAAAAACAGAAAACAAAGGACCAAAGAACAAAATAAAACACTAAGGCAGTATGAACAACAGTGCTGGTCTCACACCTGTTCAAGGACCATGAATATTAGCATGTATGATAGTGACTTCACTTTCACAACTTTCCCACTGACTTCATCAGCTCCCAACAGTGGGTAAAGACCAGTGAAAACACTAACCTGCATACCAAGTTTCTGCCGCAAATCCGGAAGCAACTCCAGAAGCAAAGGGAAGACTCAGCCATGCTACTGACTAGCGACAAGCAACACCACAAGGAGTTCCAAAAAAACAGAAAAACAGAACAGGATAGACAAAACCCACAGACAAGGACAGGAGGGAAGAACAAAGACCAATTGAGCTTATGAGAAGTTCCCCACTCACAAGACTTGATACAAAATCATTCGAAATAGTCCAATACCCCAAATGCTGAAATTCCAAAAAGGAATTTTCCTTCATTCCTCTAAAGGAATAAAGCAACCCTCTAGTCCTCTCTAACAGAATCTTTACAGGGTAGCCTTCATTTTTCAGGAGAACGATAAGACTGACCATCTGAGAGACAAAGAACTTTTTACAACCACAAAGCCTCAGAAACCTGTAAAATTGACTATTGATAACTCCCCACTTAGCAGTAATTGAGATATTGGAATGGAGAAGGCATGAAAATCATTTCAACAGTGGCATACTCTGGTTGACAACATTTGTCAAAGATATCACAGGATATACCTTTGTTTCATAGCTAGATCCAAGAAGTTACGAGAGAAGCTTTTAGAAGTATACTTCAACTCACAAGATATTTTTGGGTATATGCCACCATCAAAAGAGTCTTTGTCTAAGTACATAAAATTCTCGAAGTCTGGAAAATCAACAACAAAAAGATCATCCACAATCCTACAAACAAGGTACAATCTATGAAGCACAGCACGACATGCGTTATTCTTAAAGAGACACATTAGGAAATCAAACTCATAAGAAAAGAGATAGAAATGAGCCAAATAGATTGCACAATTAGTACCCATGGGGATACCAGTCCTACACTGTCTATAAGTACAATGACCAAAACAAAGAAACAAATTATCTAGCAAGAAATCCAACCTAGAGATCAAATCTGAAGCCTCTGCAACTTTAAAGCTACATAGATTTTCAAAAAAAGTGATCTCTTCTTTATTTTTCAGCACAAAATCCTAAAATTCGAAGCAGTTCTTTGAAGCAACGAAAACTTAAAATAATAGCTTCAACATCCAATGAAACACTTTATTGATCAGAACTTTTATATGAGCTTTCAGATCCATTCGGTCTAATTTAGTGTATAGAGTTGAGAAATCAAAAGACTATAACAGGAGTTGTGGAGAAGCTTTATCAAGTTCTGATCTTGAAATATTAAGTTGTTTTTATTATGTCCACTACTCCTGTAGAGGCATTCACCATCTACTAACACAAGGAACATCTACCTTTCTGAGTTTTGACACCCAAAGGTCATTGACCGTAGGAAAAATAGCTTTGTAGAAAGAAAGAAAGCCACTTAAAAACTTCAGTAAAAGACCAATATTAATCCATATACCAAAATTACACAAATGCAACAGTGGTTAGATTTAGAATGATTATTTTTTTCATGCAAAATTTTGCATTGTTGTGAATTTAGAAATGAAAAAGGGTGCTAAAAATCATTGTTCTTCTGGTTTTTATATTGCAAATTTTTAATATTCTGCAATTTTTTGATTAGAAAAGGATGTTTGAATTGGTATTCAATGAACTCAAAAATTTCCCCCATTTTTTCATTAATAATAGGTAGCCTATTTTGATACCATCGTCACTCAAGTTACATGAAAAGAAATTGAAAAAGGAAATGACTAGGGGTCACCGCCTCTAAGCATATTATAGTCTAAAGTCAGTTTCCACATCAACAAATCATTTTTATAATCTTGAAATTATTATTTCTTCATGAACTAGTATGATATCCTCATATGAGGAGTGAAATTATTCATATTGTATCCTACAATAATTAGGATAGTTTTCAACACCTCAACTGCATATTTTTCTTAAAAGAATGGGTTCACTATTTTAAAGATTAATTAATGACAAAACCAACCATAGGGTAAAATACTATTGAAAGGGCCCGATAATGGGATTTTCAAGGCGTAGTATTTTGAAATTATTATTTCTTCATGAGTTAGTATGATATCCCCCTACGAGGAGTGAAAAGTTTCAGATTGTAGCTTGTGATAATTATGATGGTTTTCAACACCTCAACTTCGTATTTTTCAAAAAAAAATCGTTTCACTATTTTAAAGATTAATTAATGACAAAACCAACCACAGCGTAAAGTACTATTGAATAGGCCACGGAATGGGATTTTCTAGGCTTGTTTCAGAATGTAAGCGGTTTCAGGGCCGACTGTCCCACCTAGAAAAAACCCTAAAATGGTACGTAAATCGGAGAAACCCTAAAATGGGTTCCGTGTCTGTGTAGTCCACGTCGGTATGTGCACTCCACAGGAAGTTTGAGAAGAAAGGAGAACCGTGTGAAATGGCCTATCTGATCCTATCGTGTGAACGAGTTAAGTTTTAGGGTTACCTGAATGTTAGGTTAGGTTTCTGCAGGACTGCGGAAAGGTCCCAAAATGATTGTCGTCTTTCTCAGGGTGGTAGCACCTTCCTTCGGCTGATGGAGCGGGATGCGATGAGAAGATGAAGGATGTGTTACATATTGTGTCCACGTGCTGTGTTTGTTACTTTTGTTTTCCAGATTTGTTTGGTGTTTTTTGGCAAGCTCTGAGCGCAGCGTTTCGTTGAGGATGCGTGCAGCTTATCCCTCTTCTGAGTTGCTGACGTGTGGCGGTGAACCGTTGTGCTGCTGAATAAAAAGCCGACTTGGAGGTCTTTAAGGGGAGGGCTGATTGAGGGAGACAGGTTCTATATTTCTTTTCAAAACCATTGGTTTTATGGGATGTGTCACGGCTGAGTAGCATACAGTGTAGGTGAATTGGAACTCTTTTCATTCTGCTACGCGAATTCTCTCTTTATCTGCAAAAGCAAGTAATAATAAAAAGGAATGAGGCATGGATATGATGAAGAGGTCAGGTTTAAGGCGAGGATGAGAACTGTAATCAAGTTCTGGTCATGTGGGAAATGATCAGTGTTGTCATGTTCTGTTTCTTAAAGTGCTGTGAGCAAGTTTGGTGATGTTAAGAAGAATCAACTTTATGTCTGTTGTGAACTATGCTGCAGCACAATTTCCGAGAAACAGGTCTTTGTCTATGAAACAAACGCGGTTTAGGTCTGAGTCTATTAAAATGGGATGCACAGTATCAACCCAAACAGAGTGTAATTTATGTGGGTTGTTAAGTGATGTGTAATCTTCAAAGTGTGTAGGCGAGATTGTGCCTGCCAAATGTGACGTGAAGATCAGTCTCATTTCAAGAGTATTGAGGTTCAATTCGAATGACGTGTTTTGGTGCCAATGTTATTTATGTTCATGCTGTGAAACAACCCATGCATTGTTGAAAGGTGGATAAGAAGTTGAGTTAATTCAGTGAGTGTTCAGTCAAGAGAATGGGTGAAGGAACAGTGAAGAATAGCTCATTTTGTGCAAGTGTCTGAGGAAAATTGAGAAATGTGTCGTATCTCTAGAAATTTCAGATCGTCCCCTGTTGAGGAGTTTCATTGGCAAGCAGCTATCTGTTGTTGAAGGACTTTATTAAAAAGTTGGAAGTTACTCTCATTGGGCGGTCAGTGAGCAATAAACCAAAGTCAACAATTTCAAGAGAGGCTGATCCATGCCACATTTTATAATATCAATACAATGCAAAGCTGATGCTGCATGAGTGGTTTCTAATCTGTAGGGGCAGCTAGTTGTTGTTACAAAGTGAAAGCAGACTCTTTCGTTAGAGAGGGACTTGAGTGTCTTGTGGGGGTTTTGGAAGCCTCAGAATAGCAGTCCCTCACTGGTACCTCTTCTTACAGCAGCTGCTAGCATGTCTGGATTCGATCTAGTTGCAGATGGTTTGTATAGAAGGGAGATTTGCTTGTCTGTGCTTAAGGATCATGTTCCAATATCTTGTCTCTGAGGGATATATATAATGAAGGTCAAGATATGGTGAGGACAAATTGAGTTTGTATTGGGGAACGGTCAAGTTTAACAAATCATTGTGCACATTCCTTGCCAACAATTTCTCAGCCTGCTTCGAAAACCTTGACAAGTATGTATTTAGTGAGAGTGATTCTGTGGATCTTCCTTCCGAAACAGCTCATGGAATTGAGGCATATCATGTTGTGTGGCCAGCTGTTGGTGACACTGTGGACCCAGAAGTTATGGTGGATGTCAGTTATCCCCTCTTCCAATTCTCATCTTTCCTACTCCACCTGAGGGAGTTTCCTGCATTGTCAACATGTTGGGTTCCTGGATAAAGACAAACATGATAGATGGTCTGTCCTTGGTTTCATTGGATTCAAGTGTTGAAGAAGCATCTAGAAGTGACTTTTATAGCTTGATTCTTAGGATGAAAGAGTACAGAAGTATAATTTTTACCTCAAAATTTGCAAAGCTTGAAAAACATCAGTCAGAAAATCTGAAGGCAGAGATTTCCAATGATGGACATCCATACATGATAGACTTTCCAATTGATTGTGGGATTTTTTTTATAGCATTGTCTTGGAGGTGGATCATTCAGAACTGCACTCAACTGTAAGTCCTTGGAGTGATGGCAAAGGCAGCCTGTCATTGTTTCGGAGCTCATGAGCAAGTAATCCATGGCCTCTGCTATCTGTAGCATTAGATACTTAGCTGATGAAAAAGAAGAATTTTGGCCAAGTACCTGCTCTTCTACTTCTGGAAGCTATTTATATAATGCTACAGATAGCATTGGCTGTGAATTACCTGTATGAGAGTGGGGTGATGCACTGTGACTCGAAGGTGAGTAATGGTGTTCTAAATATTGTGGAGAATCAGGATGCATACATTTCCTTGTCATCTGTGCAAGTTAAACTCCAACACTGTTGCCTGTCAAAATTGAAGCCGCACAGTTTTGGGTACAACCATACCATTGGTGGGTACAAACCCAGTGGAGGGCACCTGAGGTATTTGAAGAGGAGGAAAACAGAGACAAGGACACAAAATCATCAGGTGTGTATAGCTTGAAATTATTTTCTTTGTGATACTCAATGTGAAGGTCCCAACAAATGTTCTTCAGAGCATTTGTGACAGAGTGAGACTGGGGTTTCCAGATGTGGAATAATGTCCTTGTAACTTTTCTGTGCTCATTGAGAAATGTTGGGCTGCAAATGCTGTAGATGATCCTCAGTTTCATATAATCTGCCAACTGTTGGTGGCTTACAAGGCTATTGTTGTGAAGCATCCCTGTGGTGGAGAGGATGTACCACCTGATTATCCTCAACAATAGAGTATCCTGGGTGCAACTAATACCTTCCAGGGCCTTGCAAGATGCTGCATCTGACAATGGTGGTGACTTG
>Ga0116231_10001023_pt1 | contig 55130 bp, 31 predicted proteins | sample S1TSphgellanicum_2_FD_89695 | JGI IMG/M metagenome (GOLD analysis project Ga0116231, IMG submission 89695) | Host-associated microbial communities from peat moss isolated from Minnesota, USA - S1T2_Fd - Sphagnum magellanicum MG | ecosystem: Host-associated > Plants > Peat moss > Unclassified...
AGAAAAAAAAAAAAAGGGGGGGAAAAAAAAAAAAAAAAAAAAAAGGGGCCTCCCCCTCCTTTTTTCCCCAAAAGAAAACCCCCCCCCCCCCCCCCCACCTTGGGTCCTGAATTTACACATCACATATAGAAAGGTAAGCCAAAAATAGAAAGGCGAGCTTCCTGAAGAGTCCCAACGAACGAACATGGCGATGGCCTCTTGGGCTCAAGACGCCATCGCCATATTCTTCCCAATTCTGAGAAAAGGAAAGAGAAGAAGAAGGAGAAGAAGAAGAAGAAGTCTTGCTGAAAGAGAAAGAGAGAGATGGCCCAGACCATGCAAGCAGTACAGTACTCTGCCTTTGGTGGCAGTGTTTCAGCTCTCAAGGTACGGCAATAAATGTCTCCAAACTCTGACAGTGAATTGTGGAAGTGAGCAGCAGCAGCCCATGGAAAGTTCTTGTGTATGGATACTAAACTGTAAATGTAATGAAATTTTGTAGCATGTAGAGTTGCCAGTGCCTACACCTGCAAAAGATGAAGTACTGATCAAAGTTGAAGCCGCCAGCGTGAATGCAATAGATTGGCAAATTCAGGAAGGTCGTTTCAGATTCCTTTTCCCATCTAACCTGCCGCACACACCAGGTAAGAGCTGAGAAAAGAAAAACCGTGTCCTTTTTGTGATTTGTCTCTGTGCTTTGTGACATTTTTTTTGTTTCATTGCTTCATTGGTTTCACATTAGCTGTCTTGCAGAGTTCAGTGAGAAATGTTGGAACCCTAATTTGTAGAGCAAGACTTTGTCTTAGAGGTTTGTTTCTGAATATGTTGATTGGTTTGCAAAGCAAGTTTGTGATGGCGTACCTGAATTTTACATTACATTAGTAGTCTTGAACACTTCAGTGTGAAATGTTGAAACCCTAATTTGTAGAGCAAGATTTTGTCTTAGAGGTTTGTTTCTGAGAATGTTGATTGGCTTGTAAAGCAAGTGTGGGATGGTGTACCTGAATTACATTACATTAGCAGTCTTGCACACATGAACTTGTCCATGGCCAAGTCACAAAGAAAAAGAACCAGAGACAGGGAGATTTTCTTGTAGGTGTCCTGTCATGTATTGTTCACCCAGCAGTTACACAAGTAGGAAGGAAGAGAAGTTGAGTGGAAAAGAAGTGGGTCATACAAGAGAGTCTGATTTTTGTGTGTACTGTCTCTCAGGAACTGATGTTGCAGGTGAGGTTGTTAGTCTGGGTCCTGGAGTTAAAACTCTTGCGGTTGGTGACAAGGTTTCGAGCTGGCTCAGCTTCAAGAAGGTACATGATTCTGACCTGAATATGGTCACCTACAATACTTGTTCCTCTGGCATTGATGGCAGTTGATACTCAAATCATCTTATGGATGCAAGATGGTGCACAAAACCATGTTTGGCACAAGACCAAGTTGTATGAATGTTGCGATACACTGCTACTCTCTTGTTTACACTTCTGTTTCCTTTGACCTAGATGATTGCTCTGTATAGAGTGCAAAGTAAAATGAAATAAATCTTTATCCTGACATAGCTAGCTTGGTTTCCAGGGTGGATCATTGGCAGAGTATGCAATAGCACCTATCAAAACAACAGTAAAGAGACCAGAAGAGGTTTCAGCAATAGACGGTGCCTCACTTGGTGTTGCTGGTTCAACAGCAATTGAGCTTGTTTGTGACTATATTGGTATCAAACTTGATGGGAGCAATAAAACACAAAAGAATCTGCTCATTACCGCTGCTTCTGGTGGTGTTGGGACATATGCAGTGCAGGTGCTCCCTCCATCCTCTACCCTCCTTTCTTTCCACTCATATGATTTTTTTCTGGACTTTTCCTAATGTAAAACTAAACTTTATAGTGCACAGATATTCATCCTTTTTTAACATGAAGGACCTCTTTTCTTCTTTCAATTGGTGTCCTCTCTATCTGACCTGTTCAAAAACTTGTAGCTTGCTAAACTAGGAGGTGCACACGTGACAGTAACTTGTGGGGCTCGAAATATTGACTTGATGAAAAGTCTTGGGGCTGATGAAGTACTGGACTACAAAACTCCCGAAGGTGCACAACTCCAGAGCCCATCAGGGAAAAAGTATGATGTGGTGATTCAAGGTGCACACTACCAGCCATTCTCCTACTTCAAACCCCAGCTTGCACCTCGGGCAATGGTGATTGACCTCACACCTTCACGCAAACTTATCCTCACAGCTGTGCTTCAACGTCTGACTTTCTCCCAGCAAAAGTTCATCGTGTTTGTGATGTCACACACTGCTGATTACCTCAACTCCTTGACAAACCTGATCAAAGATGGAAAGTTGAAGACCATTGTGGACTCCACATACCCACTTTCAAGAGCAGAGGACGCATGGGCCCACTACATTGATGGACATTCTACTGGAAAAGTGTTGGTCACCATGGTGGGAGAGTGAGGGGGAAAAATTCCTGTTGGAAAACTTGGGTGACAAAGGGTTTTACAATAGAAAGTAAAATAAGTTCAAAAATGCATACAATAAGGGTACCCATTCATCAGACAAAAAAGGGGGATAATAAACATGTGAAGAGCAAGTATGGGTTTTATATTGAGGACAACTATTTCATGGAAGATTGTGTGGGATGCACCAGTGTTTTATTTCTGATTTTTAATTACACAAAAGTGGTGAACTTTTGCTGAAAAAAATACATTTTGCACTGAAAAAGCATGCTTTTAAAAGTTTTTCTGAAAAGGAATTTCCCAAAATAACAAAAAATTGGCAACAAAGAATTCACTGGTACCCATTAAGATTTGGGAAGATCCTCAGCCTGATCCTCACCAGGCTGTACAGACCTTATAAAAGTTTGGGCGACCAGGCTGCACATGACCTTAGAGGGATAAGTTTGGTAAGGTACATACCAGGCTGTACAGGACTTTACAGAGAATTTGGCAAGGTCCCCACCAGGCTGTACAGGAACTTACAAATTTTTTGGTAAGGTCCCCACCACCCTGTAGAGGTCCTAACAAGAATTTCAGTTTGGTCCTCACTAGTCTGTACAAAACCTTCAAAGATTTTGACAATTTTCAATCACTTTTGTATAGAAGAAGGGTTTATCAGCAGACCCTTCTCCTACGTTGAGCATTGCAGAGGGATAACCATACAGGGATAGGGCCAGTAAGAAGGAACCTGCTGATGGATAGTTTTCACCTAGTGGAAGTTATTCTAATAGGTTCAAAAATATTTTTCAAATTGTGTAAGTTATTGTTCTTGCAACATCATTATGACATCAGTGAACAAGATTTTTTCAAACCAATGAGACACAAAAATATATAAAGAAAAAAAATGTGATGATACTTTAGGCTTGAAAATTTGATTCTAGTACACTCTCCCACTCTGATTTGTTCAGAATTTAGAAATTGAAGAACCTAGGGTTGCCTTTTTTTTTGAAAGACCTAAAATGCAAGTCTTTTGAAAACCTTCAGAATCAAAGAACCCCAACTTTCCATTTTTTCAATCACACTCACTGAATTAACAGTTTTCATGAGTTAACTGACAAAGAACCAGCGCTTTTATAGAAGCCTACCTATCTGGCTAGTTTTCACAGAAGGTCCACTGGGCCTGTACACCATACTTTGGATGAAATATAGACTTCAAATAGAGTGGAAACAGGTTTGGACCAATTTTGGGCAGTTCTCACTTTTTTGAGAACTGGTTGATTCCAATTCTCTCATGATGTCATGAGAATCTGATCGGTTCTTTAATACAATTTTTTTTTTAGGCTGGTGAGAACTGGTCAGGTTATCAAATTTTTATTTTTTCAAATTCATCGGGTTCTCAGACAAGGCAATTCTCATATATACAACAACAACTGGTTTTCACATCCAGTTTTCAAAACTTGATTATTAAGATTTTCATTAATTACAATCAGTTTTAGTAATTAAATAATTAATAATTTAATTACTTCATCACACAAAAAGAGCAACACCATGTGAGAAAAGTAATATTGGGAGATGAGTAATAGCAGTATGAGGAAAAAAGTAATAGCAACAGGAGAAGAGTAGCAGCCCTCAAGTGAGTAGAAGAACAAGAGGGACCTATAAATGATACAGAGAACTCTGAGAATTGGATCTGAGTTCTATGAGATAACTTGTCAGGTTCTCCAAAAAAGGTAAATATATGTATACATTTGAATCAATTCTAATGACCGGTTCTCAATTGTATGAGAATCTGAAGTTGGTTTTCATTCTGATTCTCGCATGTAAAAGTGTCAATTGATTCTCATTGTGAGAACCGGGTTGAGAACCGGGTCAGCATTCGAGAACTGCCCAACACTGGTTTGGACATGTTGGTCTGGTATGTAGGCCTAAGTCTGGTATCAAGTTATGAACACTGGTAGCAAGGACCCTAGCAGTCTGGTATGAGCTGGGGCAATACAAGCCTTAGATCAGTCTTGCAGGGACCTGAAGTAATACCAGCCTTGTACCATGTATATATCTGCCTTAGAGCATCTCCAGCTGTGCTCAATATGTGACCTGCGAAATAATTTCTCATATCCACGTTTTAGTTACATTTTCCCAAGCCCACCCATAACCGTGAAAATGGGACTGTGTATACATGGGAGAGTACTAATAGCAATCCACTTGAACTAATCAAACTATCTAGCCAACTAGAAACAGAGAGCAGTCAAAAAATACGATTTGATTGTATTTATTAGACTCTTTCAGGGCTCTGAAAGCTGTTCACTTTTCAGTGGCTTCAGTGGATCTGACTGCTGCAGTTTTTCGAACATTTCCAATGTAGGGTTGCATACTGATTGCCAGTGGAGATGCTTTTATAGGAGCCAAAAATCAGTGTTGGACCCAATACCAAGACCAGATTGTTATGGAAGTTTCAAAAAGTACCCAGTACCAGCCTGCTATGAATTTAAAAAAGAATTCCCATACAAGAACCAGGCTGCTATGATCAAAAGTTGATACCAGACCGACACTGGTTTGGAGTTTGGACCTAGTCTAAATTTCAAACCTCTAGACTTCCTTAGGATACAGCTCTCTCCACAAGGCCCAGTGAAAAACCAAAAGAGTGCTTCTGATTGGCCAAGGTGGTGACAATAGACTTTAAAATGCTTACTTCATTTACAAACAAGTTTCGATATCTTAGCAATTGCCAAAAATGCAATGTTTATAAGTCACCAAATTATGGAAACAGCAACATTTATCCCCCTGAAAATTAGGTAGCAAAATAACACTCTCTGAACAGAACACATGGCTAGGTATCAAAAACTCAGGTGCAATCCACTGATTTGTGTGGGTGAAGACAAGTTAAAGAAATGTTTCAGCTAAACCACCAAGTCAGGGATTTGAAGATGAATCATGAATGGATTGAATTTTATAGTGACTAGGCATTGGAGTTGTTTGCAATTCGAGCTTGCTTTTCTTCACAACAACTGGATCAAATTTCTTGATCACTTGCTGAAGATTTGTGAGGCATGGAGAATGACAGATCATGGCAGTAGAAGCATCAAGGAGAAACTTGTAAATAGAAAAAATAATTGTTTTCATTTAACCCCTAAATGTCAGGATGGGATCAATTTGGTCTGGTTTTCGGTGTGGATTCTTTGACGTTTAGGGGTTATATCAGTTGACAATGTACAACAATTTGATGATGGGTTTTGTTACTATTTTACATCCAACCTTGATAAAATAATTTCATTGTCTACTTAATTATGCTTCCACCCACAAATCTGACACAGTTTAAAGTCCTCAAAATCACCTCAAATCATACACATGCAAAAGCTTAAAAAGTTGCATGCCATCAATTGTGCAACAAAACAAAAGAAACAACAATGGCCCCATGTAAATTGTTGCAACCATATATGACCCATCCGTCCTTGACAACAAAACAACCAGTACTTAGATGTTTGAGCTTTGTGTGAAGAATCATTTCAGAAAGCTTGCACAGGTCACAATTATTTTTTTTGGATTAATCATGGATTCAGAAAATGCTCAAGCTGGGAACAAACACAAACTGATTCAGCAGTAACTTGAACATCAAAATCTGTAATACTTAGATATATGATTCTTCAACAAGACTTTGTTTTATTAACCAACAGATCAAAAGAATGTTTTAAAAATCTGAGGTTACACCTTGTACAAGAAGGTCTGCAACAGACTCTTACAATGTACTGAACCTCATATTGATGATCAACAGCACCAGGGTCCATTTGCTGGTAATCAAATGGAGCTTAGAGCTAGTCTAACTACAGTATACTACAATTGAAAGAATTCCTTTTTCATAGTACTAGATCAACTGTCCCCAAGATTCTGATGATGATCTGCTGCTGCTGCTGATGATGATGATGAGATCTAGCAGCAGCAGAATCTTGAGAGATGAAGATCTGCAATGATGACTACTAGATACTTATATCATGATTGAGTGATCATTCATCATCTAGCTGCAGCTTGTACAACAGCCAGCTCAAGGGACATCTGACCAGCTGCAGATCTCATGATCTCTCAAACACAATTATGTAGCATGCAGATTCTATGCAAACTTGATCATCTGCGATCAACTACTTTATTGGTGAATACTAGTGTAAAGACACCCATCAAAAATAAATATTTGCTTCTATGATCTGACGCTGCTAGCTAGCTGGCTAGCTGCTGATGATCCTGGAGCTCTTGTGTCATGATCAATATTGCAGCAGCTGTGCCACTAGACAATTATAATGCCACGGAAGGTGGTGCACAATAATTACTAGGAATCTGTGATGGTGATGATGAGGAGCTTGAATCTCTAGATTATGGTGAATTTGCTGCCAGGCCTGAATCCATGGAACTGGTCTGCTCAGATCACCCGGAGACATCATGGCAGATCAGCCTAGTTCTCATGATCCTGGTTTCTCATAGCCATTGACCACGCATGATGGGAGTATGTGGTCAAAGGCTATGAAAAAGCTGCTGTTCTAAGAATTACAGACCTCTAGCTCTCCAAATTACTGAGATGCTGCTGTTGCAGACTGCAGTTCCTGAAGACATAATTATAATATCCAGTAGAGCCTTATAAGTTGCAGAAGAAAAAACCCATGACATCATGTAAAAGCTTGAGCCTCTTACATATAACTGCCGTATGGTCTGTTGTTAAGAGCTTGCTGGAAGTTGCAGACAGAAGTACTCGTGCAATATGCTGCTGCAGAGAGACGGTCCTGCATTGAACTTAGAGCAGCTGTTGCAGGTAGCTGTGGAGCTGGGATGAGTTGCACATGATGTGCGGATTCATAGCCGCTGCTGCTGCCGACCAAATCCTCCAGCAAATTATTTGATCCAGCTGCTGCTTTGATCGCGAACATCTGCATCATATCCGAGTGATCCTGCTGCTGCGCTGATTGGGGGAATTCGGAAACTAAAGCATTTGATCGACTAGAGCTGAAGTAGCCGGGGTTGATCATGGGTGCGGCTATGCAACTCATGCCTGCACCGAAGTTGGTGAAGCTGTGAAGCTGCGTTGCAGTAGATGTGGAATTCATGAATTCCGTCATGTATTGGCTTGACGGCCAAATGGACGTGTCTGCAGCAGCAGCAGCAGCAGTAGCTGAGGAGGTTACGGGGAAGACGTCCATGCCAACGTAGCTCAGGAGGTTGTACTGCGGCGACTGTCTGAAATCCTCTGAGAAATCAGGCAGAGGTGGGATGATGAGCTGCTGATCAGATTGTGCAAGGTGCGGGCTGCTGGCTACTTCCTGCTGTTGCTGTTGTTGTTTGTGATTTCTTCTGCTGGATGATCCTTGCTTAGAGCCTGCCGCTACCGATCGGCTTGAAGCTGTACCGGCACTAGGCTGCAGCTTGAGGCCCGCCGGCGCCGTGCCGGGCGAGTTGCCCCGACTCTGATCCGATGCAGAATCGTCGGAGGAAGTAGTGGTGGCCGACGCCGCCGCGCCGTGGTTGTCCTGGCAGGCCGGATGCGCTTTCTTGTGCGCCACCAGGTTGCACTTGAAGGCGAATTTGAGCCCACATTTGCACGCGATCGACTCTCCACACAACTTCTCGTGGTCTCGCACATCTACCTGCAGCAGCATTGTCACCATCAGTTTTGCGCTGGTTCTAGACTTCCACAAAGAGAAAAAGTAATCTCGAGAAATCGATTTGAAAATTTCTATACTATATTCTCTCCAGTCCCGCAGATTCATGAAGTGCAGCTGAGAACTTGCATTACCTCGATGTAGAATTTCTTGCCGCACTTGCGACAGCCGAATCCTTTCTCGCCTTCGGAATGCTTGCGCCCATAATGGCGACGAAGCTCGTACAAACCCACGAACGTCTTCTTGCACTTTGGACAGCGGGAAGGAATCTTCTTGTTCTGTCCTGCCTTGAGCGAGGGAGCTCCAGCTGTGACCGACTGCGCCGACGACGCGCCCAGACTCGCTGCAGATCTGCTCGCCGCTCCTGATCTCCCATCCGCGTAATGCGTCTTGTGGTGCATCTTCATTGTCTGCGGGTTCTTGAACGTCTTGTTGCAGCCATCGTGACCACACCGGAAGGGACGACGGTTCTGGATCAAGTCCACTGGCACCACCGCTGCCTCCATATTGTCATCAGCTGCACTCGAGTCTGACGACTTCTCCATTTCCTGTTGCACAAAGACGAGAGAGAAGGACCCACATGTTCCCGCAAATGAGCTTAAAGAATCTTGATCACAGTTCTATTAGCAGCATCACATTGCACACAGAGTCGAACAAAGAAACTTGCACATTTAATCTCTCCAGGAACGAGCACACACAGCTACACATCTTCTTCTTCTTCTTCTTCACAGCCTTCCTGTACCTGTTTGATCATCGGTTCTAGGGAATGCTGCTGCTGGCTGGTGATGCAAGAATTCTCGGAAGCTGCAAACACAGAAGGCTGCAAGTTCCGCTGATCCGCGCCAAGATGAGGGTCGAACAATTGCGAGAAAGCAATGTGAGTGTTCAATGTACCGGCGGCCGCCTGCATCGGATCCGGCTGTTGCGTCTCGAAAAGAGGCGCTGGGAAGCAGTTTAGTGAACATGTTGATGCCTGCAAACCCGATGATGAGGTCCCGGCATGATCCGACGCCGAAGCCTGCACCATACTCTTGAGCGTACTCACGAGGTTAGGGTGCATCACAGTCGACGTGCTACAACCTGCACTCGACGACGACATCGTTGAGGCTGCTACACTAGGCCCGTAGGCGGTGAGCGAAGAATCCAGTTCGCAGCTGCCGAGCGTTAGATAGTCATCCACTGCAGGAGGGTACATGGACTCCACCACCGTCTGCAGATTGGTGCCGAGCGTGTAGTAATTTTCCGATACGAAAGGCTCGAAATTCCACGAACCGCCTAGCCCTGTAGCCGCGGTATCCCCGCCGCCGCCGCTACTATTGAAGAAGAGCGACTGATGATGCGCAGCTGCAGCCATAGCGACTGTCGACGACGAACCAGCTGCTCCCGGTCCTGATCCTAACGCCACAGGACAGGCTGAGTCATTCGACAGTGGCAGCAAGCTGCTGCTCGACAAGCTAGGAAACGGAGATCCCAGTGGCCAATGAGAGAACAGCGAGTCGCCGAAGCACGAGGGAGGAGGAGCCACAGCCATGATACTTGCTCAGCCGTAAATTTTCACCGAATATGAAGCTGGTTTTGCAAATCTGAAGCTATACTACTGATAGATGATCACTGGCTCAGGGGGTCAAAGCTTCTGTAACGAAGAAGATGGACTCTGAACTAGAGTTCTGCAAAAAAATCATTCACCTTTCTCTCTCTGCCATGGAAATCTCAGGAATTGGGTTCAAATTCTTGCTGCAACAGTACACTCAAATTCCAATGCAGGGGGTACAGATGCGTATAAATGAATCCAAGAATCTGCTGTTATAGTCTACAGCAAAATTTCTCGAGCGTCAAACTAGTAACCTCAATGCCTGCTTGCAGTAATACACCAAAATCAACCCGCGAGCCACACTCCCTGGCGACGCAGATCACAGTACAATATGATACGGTTGCCTCATAATGAGATCGATCAAGTGCTCTACGAAGACCACAAGAACAACAACAACAAACACCACAGCTTCACATGAGTTTCTTCATCAGCTCCTCACTCCAAAATTAGTGAGGAACTGATCGTATTCGGCCACCGACCAGAGCTCTTGAATGTCGATCCAGGAAGAATACGATCAAAGCTCCTAATACATAATTCTCACAGTTCAAATTTTAAGCCTACCTGCAATTATATGCAAATCCACACGGACCGAAAAGAAAAATAAATAAAAATGGAAACTGCAGAACAGCAGTAGAAGCAAAAGGGTCCAGTACTAGAGACTATAGTGAAACAACCCAAAACACTGTCACGTGAGCGGCTCTGGATCAGTCTGTAGTTATAGCTGTGTGCTTGTTGTATCTGAGTGCACTAGTGTGTGTCGCTCTCTTGGTGGGTGGGTGGGTCTTCTTTTTTTTCTTTCTTTCTATGGATCTCTAGTAGACTTATAGCTGCTGCTGAATTACAACTTGTGCAAGCTTTGTAAAGTAGCAAAAGAGAGAGTAGGCACCACGTAACATTGCAACTTGACAACCAGACTTTGATCTCTCTCACTGAGGATTGTTGATTCAGGAGATGATACGAAAGCTAAGCTATCTATCTATCTATATATATATGTGTATATAGTATGTGGTAGTGTGCTGTGCTGATGCGGTTAAATGCTTATTTTCTGCTGCGATCGAGCTGCTGCTTCGCCCTGTAGCTGCTGCTGCTAACGACGACGTACGCTGACTCTGTGCCCACATCTTATTTTATTTTATTCCGAGGGAGGGAGTCCCGGCTGTTGCTGCTGCTCTTCTCCTCCTCCTCCTCGCACAGCGCGATGCTGATGCGAATCCTGTCATGCGAGATGCAAAGCGACAACGTGCGCTGTTGTTGCAAAATTCGGTCCGCATCTTTTGCAGCAGCGTTGTCGTCTTTTCTTGGGATCGCGGCCAATTGCGGCTCCAAAAGTCAAAACGCCGCAAACCGCACTCACTAACCATCTTACTAACCATCTAACTAATTAGACTCTGTCACACACACCCCAACACAAACTAGTAACCTCTTCCGTGTAAAAAACGAGACGCATGTTCTGGTTAGTTACTTAAATACTACATGGTTAGCTAGTTGAAGTAGTTAGTTAGTTCGTTTTACTACATAGTTAGTTTGTTAAAGTTGTTGGTTAGTTAATTTTACTACAAGGTTTAGTTAGACTAGTTGGTTCCTTTCACTACATGGTTCGTTAGTTAAATTTGTTGGTTTAGTTCCTTTTTGCTTCATGGTTTGCCAGTCATACGTTTTGGTTTGGTTTGGATTTTTTACTACATGATTAGTTACCTAAACTAGATGGTTAGTTACTAGTATTACATGGTTACCTAGTTAAACTAGTTCGTTAGTTGTTAGGAGAGGCTTTGGAAAGGAAGGTTCCAATGGATTAGGAAGGGGAGTTTCTTTGCTTTTATTTTTAATTATGTATTGTTTTGGAGATGAGTTGGGCGTGGGGTGGGGCTAGCCATTTGCAACAAATTTTGCAACCCTTGGTCACATCAAGCTGTTAAAGAAATAGTGATTCATTGCATTGTAGTTCATTTGTTTTATTTTGTGCATGTTTTACTTCAAATCCCCCCCCCCCACCCCTTAAAAAAATAATAGTTATAATCTAATGGATGATATGGTGGGACTCTTGTGAGACCCATAATATAAATGTAAAGAGAGAGGGAGAATTGAATTTCAATGACTTCCATTCATATTTTGTCTCTTGGGAAGTAGCCAAAAACCATTGTGTACAGAAAGAAAGAAAATTCTTCCAGAGAATTCAAACATCTAAGCCGTCGGTCTCACTCTCACCAGTCCAAGTTCTATATCACCCCTTACAAACTACATACATCCCCAAGCTCGTCAAACCAACATAATAATAATAATAATAATAATAATACAAAATCAACATTTATTAAATAAATTTGGATGAACTTAGCATGAAACTGAACTGGTAATATAAACTCTGGGAAAGTACCTTCTCAGTTATATAAATAACTAATTAAACCGTCGTTTACCTCACACCTAGATGCCTACTAGTAGGTACCTACTTTCATGGGTGGTCAGTAGGTGCCAAATGGGATTGACACCTCATCCATGATGCATGCACGATGAACGGTCGTGCCTCAATATAAGGCGACTATAAAGGCGTCCCTTCTTTTACATAAGTATTTTCCAAGCCAACCTTTTCCAATGGTTTTCACCATGGGGGTTAGCCAGTGACTGGCTACCCAAGGGTTTTAGACAATTACTAGTACTTGTGAATTAGTGGCATCTTTCCATTACATTGCTTGGCCAGTTATTGAGAAAGCGCTCAGTTATCAACCTGGTTACTATAACATACCAACTGATTCCTAGTTTTTGATAACCCGGTTGATAACCTACCCATTGGTTATTGAAATTCCAAAATTGAATAACCTATCATTGGTTATTGAAATTTAACTTACACAATGTGTTTATGATAGAAAACAGAAAAAATTAATAGTTATTTTTTAAATTCGAAGAAAATTTTATAATCTACCCTGCCTTAGGAGCACAACCAATGGTTTTGGAGGGGTGTGATATATGTTGTGAGATGCTCATAACAAAGAATAGTTTGCCATGAAAATTTGTCAAATAACTGAGTTCCAAAAAGCTTATTAGTTGTTCTTTCCATTGAACTTTCCCCCCACCAACAAGATGTGAGAATCATGCGGCAAAAGAGAGGGGATCAAAATACTTTGGACCCAACTCATGCAACATCAAATTGTATAAGAAACACAATGCTTTGAAGCAGTGTTGGCCAGTTATTGGGTTTTGACTGGTCATCAATCAAGTTCTCAATCCAATTATTAATAACCTACCAGTTGATTATCGACTTTTTCATACCCAATTAATGACCTAACCGAGTGGTATTAAAATTTCAAAATCCAATAACCTACCCATATGACCTAGTTATCATTCAGGTAGGTTATCAATCCTAATACACTTAACATTTTTATGATAAAAACCCCCAAAAAAAGGGAAAAACAATTGAAAACTTTATTTTAACTTTGTTCCAAAACCCATATAACCGACTGATAGCCAGCAGGATAACCAATGGTTATCAATTGGTTATTTGATAACCTACTCTTATGCATAATCGACAATCATTAACCTCAAAAATATTGATAGCCCAATCAGCACTCAAAAATGTTCTTGATACTGATAACCTGAGCAATGGTGAATTTTCAAAAAATAACCGGTTATGAAAAAAAAATCAATACCCAGACAACACTACTTTGAACCTCAATAAGAAAATGCAGGGCAACCTAGGAGGCTAGGACCAACCCTTTTTTTTCATTTTTGGTGATGGAGAACGAGTGGCAATCATCCCAAAAAAGATTTAGCATTGATGGCAACAAGTTCTTGGAAAACACTCAAAAACAATAGAAAATCTGGCAGGAAAAACCTGAGTTAACAATGGCAAGTTGTCTAATTCTGGCAAACTCTGTCTTTTTCGAGGTGTGATCAAATTTGGCCGAATTCTCAAGAATCTGCAAAAGAATATTCTTCCTTTTAACTTTGTGGGGTGCAATTTTACACCAGTTTGCCAAAAGGCTGACAAGGACCAACCCACCAGAGGAATTGCAAAAACCTTATTGTGAACAACTTCAGAGCCTAAATGGAGTTTCTTTTGTGAATTAGGAGTTCCCTTTAGGAATTAGTAGAGTGGTGATCAAGGAGGAGGTCAAAAATGAAATGTGAGGTTGTTGACTAAGGAAGGAGATTGGGGGAAGGAGAGGGGAGAGGAGGGGTTAGTGGGAGCTTTTGTCAGATCATTTGTACTAAGTAATTAATGATGGGGCACACGTGGGTGGGGATTATAGCAGGCGTGAAGGTCCGAGAGAGCTTTTATTATGAAACCCTTAGTTATGGGTTTTTCTTTTCTTGGGTTTTTTTGTTCACTTTTGGGGAGTTGTGAGTCCTGGTGCAACAGGGATCCCACATTGCTAGAGAGATTTAAGCTTAGTCTTTTTCCACATTTGTGCTCTTAATGAAACGAAACCCTATTTTGATGACAAATCACACATTGCCAGCAACCAACAATACGTCATGCAAGGTCATGGAATTAGGAGCAGCAAAAATGTAGGACCCTTACCCTCACGCAGGCCATGGATTTTGGCTCTCATGAGGGGAGTCTTGTTGACCATTGGCCAAGTAAGAACAAGCAAAGCTTATAGTGTGTTGGCTTTGCCCCTTGTGGCAAGTTCAAAGGAGTGTGGGTGGGTGGTTGATGTTGGAAATAACAGGCTGTTACTGGTTTTTGGAAAAAATGAAAGAATCACCTGGGTTAAATTCTCGTGTTAGGTGGATATGAGCAGGATTGAGGTTGCTCGTGAACCTGGATAAATGTTTAGGTTTCTCACAAATAACAACCCAAATAACAAAGGGGTTTTGTCCCATCTATCTATCAAGGAAGGTTGTTTGTTTGTCACATTGAAATCTCTCAAACTAAGATGCCTCTTATCACACTCTTTATACACTTGGAAAGTGCTCAATGAGTAATGGTGCACCTATTTGGTTTCATAATGTTTCAACCTATAGTGAAAAAGAATGTTGAAAAAAAAAATTGTGAAATTTTATTTCAATCCAAACTAAAAATTACAAGGGAATTTGGGTGCACTCTAGCATTGTTGGAAAGTCCTTAGTGAAGAGGATTTAATCAAGGTGATTTGGAAAATTTTAAACCTTGGTAAGGTGTGGGAGATATTAAGTTTTGAGTAGTTTTTGTGTTTGGAAATTCAATTAAATTATGAAAAATGGTTTTGGAAGAAAAAAATACTTGGGTAACTAGCTCACATTTGGGTTAATAACACAAGTTATGATCAAATTTGACTTGTGGTTGGAATGACTTGCAAGGTCCTTTGAAACATGATTTGCAAAGTTCATTGGCAACTTCAAAAGCATGCAATCACTAAACAAATCAAGAACAACTATATAACACATTTTACACAAAGCACTTGAGTTTTACAAAACCAAGCATTGAAAGCAGTTGAAATATTTCCTTGAATCATTGTTGGTTAGTTTTGTGAAACATCTTACATTGGGTTGATATGTGTGAAGAGGTTCAAAAAACTCTTGTCACCATAAACAAAAGTCTTGCAATATGGTGACCATAAAGCAAACACAAACAAACCAAATATATTGGCTACCAAACCCCCCTCATCAAATAACATTGCAAACAAGATACTACAAGGCCCCAAAGTTGCAAAGCTTTAAGATGTGTTTACAAAAACAAATTCTAGAATCAATGCACAAGTGAGGGTCATTATTGACATTGTTACTACCATGTTGAAAAAGGCAACAATTTTGGGGGATTAGAATTACATGGCATTCTTTACCATGCCTAAAGACCAATTGCAATCTAATGAAACATATTTCAAACTTTGCAAATTAAAAGAACTAGCAAAGCTTAAATCCTAGTTGCAACTCAATTCCTTTTTACAATAACACAAATCCTAGCAACCCTTTTCATAACATAATGGGCCCCCATTTTAACACATTAACATAACAATGATAGATGTTTTTGTCATTAAAGCCTAGGAAATAGACATAAGTTATAACAAGGTAGGAAATAAATAATGAAAGACAAGATGCATAGAAATAGATTAAAAATGTAGTTTAAACTTTAAAGTTTATTTGTTGTAATGGACTACTGCCTTTCACATTCCACAAGTCCTCAATTAAATTATTGCACAAATTGTAAAGTCCTTTTTGAAATTTAATATCTTCTTATTCAATTTTGTATTCTACAAATGATAATCCAAGTTTGACTTGAATCTTGCTTCATTCAAACAAAGCTCCAAATTTAAGGCGTATTCATTTTCTATAATGATGTTGTGTATAATCACATAAGCAACCAAAATTTTTGAACAAAGATTTTATCCCATTGCCTACAATAATTTTATATAATGGCAAAAAGAGCTTGCAACATTCCAAAACACCTTTCAACATCTTTCCAAATTACGTCCTACTAACTCACAAAGTGAACTTTCTTCTTTTCTCCTTGTGGTTCATGTATAGTTTGCACAAAGATAAATCACCCAAGGTGAATTCTATCAATAACAAATAGTATCAAAAATACACATGACCACTCACCTCAAAACTCAACTCAATACTTACACCTTTCAACATAACAACTAATGGTGAATGATCAAGGACATTAAGATCACTATTCCCTTCAAACAATCAAAAGCGACAATGCCAAATCCAAAGTGATTGATTCATTACAACTTTTAGAATCGTAAAACTATGTTTGTTTTTATCATTGAATTACCCTTGCCATGTCACAAAACAATTCTTCCAATGATAATGCATGTGATTTATAGACACAAGCATCTTTAAAATTTGCCTTGTAGCATCAATTTGCATTTGGCACTCAATGTTTACTTTTCCAATGTTGCTATTGAAGAAGTCTCGGGTTTAAATGCTTCATGAATGATTTAAAAAAACCTTTTCAAGCTCTTAATCATAATGGATTCCCCTAGCTTGCAATACTCATCCAAAGCATTAGTTACCAAACCATAAGCCAACATTCTAATAGCAATTGTGCATTTTTGGAATGGTAACAAACCCAATTTATCACACATGTCATGATTTTACGAGAAATAAAAATCTTGGAATGTGACAAACTCCATCAACTTGAAGAACAAGGATTAACATATTCTATATTCCTATGAAACAATTAATTATCGTACATGGATTTTTTACAAAACATTCACGATAACTTTTCTTTTCATTAACTATTTTATTTCACTACAAGTTCACATTTCACCCTAGCCTATTCCCTCCATGCTTCCATTTAGTATGAAAAAAATCCACACTTAACTATTGTAAAATACCATAGGTAACATAGTTTTCTTCCTCATCATCATCAATTGCAAATTGTAGCCTAGTATATGTCATATGTCAATGCCACATATCCATGAAAATCAAACAACAATAAAACCACAAAACCAAGATGAACATCACAAAGTTTGTTGCAACTCATGCTTTTGTTACATTCATAAACAAATCAAGAGAAACAAGAATTTCATCATTTGTGAAACAAGAAGTTATAATGTCACATGATGATGAAAGAAACATGACATAATGAAATACAATGTTAATAATGGGCAATGTGGTTTTTAAAGTCTTGCTGGCATCCATCAATTTAGTTGTTGATATTTGTTACCAAATGTAAAGTTAAGGTGAAGATGCCATTCCAAGGTTGGACATGTTCTAAGGGGGGTTTGGTGTTATGTTGTGTTGGTATGTGATTTTGAAAAAAATACCATGTTTGGAATTTGACCTTCAATTATTATGTCTCCATATGACAATTTTGATACTTGACAAGGTTTAGTGCACCCACCCCCACATTGGTTCAACCTTCAAATCAACAATATTTTTTTTAAAAATTTACATCCTTTTCACTATAAGGGTCCTCATATCTTAAGGTTGAGAATTCCTTCCTATTAGTTAAAATGCACTACAATTAAAGCATCCTCAAAAACAATCCATAGTTGAAATAGGCAACCCACATCTCTTGAAAATTTGATCCTACCCTTGTGATTGTGAATAATTTCCATGATCCACAAGTCAACAAAAATGTGAAAAATATTTAACAAAAGATTGCAATAATCACAAAGAACTATAATGTAACAAGCTTTAGTAACTTTAAAAACATAATGAAAAAGGTTAAGAAAAAGAAACATATCCCTTTTTATTATGGTGTTTGAGGTTTAATGGGTAGTAACTTTTGGGGGGGGGGGCCACCAAAAACTCTTTCCATTTTTACTTCTCAAAAGAGAAAACATTTTTTTTCATCTAACAATGTTTTTAAGCCTTGAAGAGTAGTAATTTTGAGGGGTAGTCACCAAAATTTCTTTCATTTTTGTTTTTCAAAAAATTTAGAAAAAACTATTATGCTTAAGCTTTAAGGGCAGCAACCTTGTAAGGGGAGCTTCCAAAACTTCCCTCCACTTTTAATTCTCAAAAAAAATTAATATTATTATTTTTAATGATTTTCTTGGGCTTGAAGTGAACAATTTTGTTGGGAAAGGGGGTAGCAGGGCACCAAAAAGTCCATCCCATTTTACTTTTTTTAAAAAGAAAAGAAGAAAATAAAATCCCATTTTATTGTTGTCAAATAGACCTCAAGGGATAGCAATTTTGTGAGGGCAGTCATTAAGAATTCCCTCCAACTTTATTTTTCAGAAAAAAAGAAAAAATGATTTTAAATTTTTATTTTTTAGGCCTTAAAAATGCAACAATTTTATGAGGAGCCACCAAAAATTCCCTGCAATTATATCTTTGAAGAAATTGATAGATACTAATAAAATATCATAAATCACTTTTGCTACCTATACCTCCGATACTTTTCACATCTCTTTTGTATTAGGGTAGAACTGCACGTCACTGAACATGTACTTATCATCAAACACTTTCCAATATTTGCCTGATTCATTAGCCAAATTGAGCGATTTTTGTGTCATTGGATGCGCAAACTGAAAGGCTACAAATGTTCTTTGAGCATCAAAGTAAAGGAGCAAGGATTCCAGAAAACACAGGAAGAGGATGAGTGATAACTCGTTTCAAATTTTTTGAGAAAATAGGTCTAGAACCCTCTCTAGTTCCAGCCTCCTATCTTCCTCATTTTTAGTCTGTTTTGATTGATGTAAAATTGACGGGTGCACCAACAGGGCTTTACAAAACTTCCTCTTATTCCAAAGCCAAAGATGCGACCATCCAAGATCTTGATCTCAAGATCATAATCTATTTTAATTCACCCATCATCAAACAATGAACCCCCTTAAACCAAACATCCCATATCTTGTTCATTCTTTTATCGAATTGAAAGACTTTTGCTGCTTTGGAAGTGCTAGGTTGAGGGCTAAATAATTTCTTGGAGCTTCAGAATCAGAGGCACAATGTGTGAGGATTCAACCTCATTGGAGTTCTTGAATGTTCGCTCACTGACCTATCTACCCTAGCACCATTCCCAATATACCTGTTCCATTCATTGCTTTTACAAATTATGTAGAATTTTCATCTACAAAATTGTTTTGAAACGCATTCCTATTTACTAGTGTTGTGTTAATAGAATATAGGTACCTAGTTTTGTCAAGGTTGCTTGAAAGACCTCAAGACATTTGATAAGGTAGAATGGTGATTGGTCCTAACCCTAATTCCTCAAAACACCATTTTGGCTCGAAGGGTTGGAGGATTTTCTACTGGAGTGCTTGAACTGCCATCTCAGATCTTCCACTAAGATAGAAGCAGCAACATTCACAGTGGGGCCTACTGAAGTACATGGTACGCTATCACAATTTATTATGAATTCATAGCTAATTGAAGAAATCTTTTTTTTTTTAAAATCCACTTCAACTCGGGTTGAGTTTTAAATCCTCTTAATGGAAAAATGAGTGTAAAACACTTAAAGTCTGATGCACTCAATATAATGTTTACTAGTGTGGCCTGTGCCATTGGCCCAAGTGTTACCACGTCCTCAACTGCTTTTTCCTTCCAAAACCTGGTTTTTTGGAATTCATTTGAGTTTTCAGCGGCAGAAATCACTTAAAAATCAATATCTCCCACATTCTGAATCCAATTCTTACCAAAAAAATTTCATTAAATCCTGCTCATCAAGATCTTTCCAACAACAGCAAAGACACATTCCAATTGCTCCAAAATTTTCAGCTATGATTTAATTTAATTTTCAATGAAGAAATCATTCAATATTCAATAACTTTTGCACCGCAAGTCCAAATGTCATGGAACCAAGCCCATGCACCCCTCCTTGTCGAAAGCCTTCAAACAACACCAAGAACACAATCTGAAGCATCCTGGTTTGGTGGATCTCATAACTACAAAACAAAACAAACTACCTTCATAGATAGATTTTGTTGGTTTTGGAGTGCTTCACCTTGACTTTGTAAAACATTGGTCTACATGATGGCAGCATGAAATTGTCTTGAAATTTATCATGTTGTAATTTTGAATCATGTGGGGCTTCGAAGTTTGATGTTACAAATGTGTGACAAAATGGTAACAACTAGGCCAAGACTTACACATCTAAAAAATACATATGGATAAAAACTCAAAGAAAAGTTTGGAAGATTAAAAAACAAGTTTATTCGAAAAGGCTCTTTTTTCATTCACAATTTTATTTTTCTTTGATTTTTTAAATTCAACATTTCTTAGATAAATTTAATATACTACTGTACTACACAAAGATGGCATCAAAGTCACAATGCTGAAACCATTTAGTTTAGGGGCTCAATGTTTATCCCACTACATTTCAATTTACAATATTTATTGATTTGCAAAACAGTTGAACATGTGAAGAAGCTTTCCTATTTAATTGTGAACTGTTACAAAATATTGCCTTTCCCCAAGAAACTGTCACTCCTAATATTCACATTCCTAGTATGGTCAATGTAATTATGTAAAATTAAATGCAAATAAGGTGTTGAATATTTGTATACTTGGCAATAATGATACAAATGTTACAACACAATTTTTTATATATAATTTAGTGACCAAAAAAACTGATGTTACACATTTGAAACACTTCACTGCAAGCAAGAACTGTAATGCAAGCTTCATTTTTTCCCCCTAAAGAGAAAATCACTATATTATCACTCATTATCATTTTACCCTTAAACCTTCATGGTATATTCAACACTAAAATGCCTTCAAAGAATCAAAACATACATTTATCTTAAGCTATCAACAAACAACATACCCTCCCAACACCGAATTTCACATCTTGGATAAGTATACACATGAAATGTTTATGTTGGTGGTAGGACTAGGCAAAATAATATACCTTTAACATTGGGTATCTCGAGGCAATAACTAATAATCAAATGGGTAAATAATATTCATATGCCAACAAGGTACGGGAAGTGTGCGGATTTTGAAACTTTTGCCATGCACAAAAATTTTATATATGAAATACTCAATTTTTCTCAGAGTTTGATATAATTGTGTACAAAAAGATGGATAGATGTTGGTAAAATAACATACCACACAAGCGTAGTTTACAAGGTTGAAACCCTAAAAGTTTATCTATATAAGACACCTTAATCATCCCCTGAGAGAATTTTTTACTCTAATTGACAATCAGGTCACAAATTACAACTCATAACTGTCAACCCCCCATTTCATTAGCAACCCACTAGTTAGCCTTGTAGTTAGCCATGTAGTACATGGGCAGCTTCAACACATGTCCATCAAATAATTAATTAATTATAGTCAAAAATAGAATATTTACGATGTCTCTTTAATTTTCTACACAAAATATTGGTATTTGAAGAAAAGTTGAAAATTGAAAATTTTCTGAAAATAATATAATTAGTGTCAAGGTACTGTGGTAACTCAAAAAATATTATTTTATTTTGTACCCAACAAAAAACCCACAAAAATAACATCAAGATAATAAAACCACCCATAAGTTAGTTTAATAATATTTATTAATCTAAACATAAATAATATTAATAAATTAATTTTGATTTTGTCCCACAATCTGAACAGTAGTAAGGTGGAGGAGCATCATGCTTAATAGGTAGGTAGGTTGTTAACAATAGGTGACTAGTTATCTAGTACCCTATGAATGGTAGCTACCCAGTAGGTATGTAGGTACCTATTTGAGTTGGCCTTTCGTATTCTTTGTACACCACAGGATCCCAAGACTGAGGCGGGAATGACGGCATCTCGAATTGCGTGGTTCCCACACGGCTGGCGGGAAAAGGGACCTCGTTTGGGCCGCACTTCAAGGAAGCACGTCCTTGCAAAGCAAGATTCGTCTACCAATTGGGCGACCAAATTTTTACTCTAAATTTTTTACTCTAATTTCTACTTACGGGATAGGGGGAAAAAAACACTTTTTGGCACTTTCAGATTTTCTTACTTTTCTTCAGTGTGGTACCATTCAGGGTTTCTTTTGTTCAATTTTGTGATGTAGCCAAACTGGACATCACCCACAAGAAGATTTAGCCAAATTTGGCTATAGACCAGATATGAAAGTAAAAAAAATTAAGAATCCTTCTACAATTTGGATATCTGCTGGAACCTGTTTTAGAATTCTCAGATTTTCAAATCTGGTGAATCACAAAAATCCTTTGTATGTATTGAAATCATGTTTTGGTCATATCCCTAAGATCGAAAAAATGCAAAAATTCACACCAAAAAACAAATTACCACTACCAATGTGGTGCAAATTAACAAATCAAAAAGAGTGACAATTTTGATGTTGTGTGAAGCCCTTAGGAGTGGGTTTCACCTACTTCAGGCCCACACTTGGATCCACCTCACTGGGTCCAAAGCCCACCCGCCCTTGGGCTTTACCCTAAACAAAATGCCCCCACTCCCACCCCGGGGAAATTAAGCAAAACTTCCCGCACCAGCCTAGAGTGGGAAATTGATTTGGGGGAAGTCTCCCAAATCACACTGCAATTTTTAGCTCAAGTTCTAATGAATGTAAAGATTTTAGATAGGATAAGTTGGTCATTTGGCATTGGCAAAATTAAAGCAACCCAGATAATTTGTATAAAAATTAGTTGCACAAAAGAAATACATTATTTGTGTGTGCTCATCATGCTTTTGGTGAACACAACAATATTAGATTAAACTAAGGAAATTCAATATATTGAATTTTTTTTATGATCAGCTTGTGAATTCTAGAAAACATGAATTCCCAAGTTTTTTTAAGTGTGTTTATTTTACCCCTACTTTAATTTATTTATGGATCAAGTTTGCATGGTGAAGATGATGATCAATTCATGAGTCCACCACACTTGTATGGGAAAATCCAACAATGAGGTTTCGTGCCAAGAAGGCAAAACCCAGATATGGCTGCTGCTTTTGGTACAGGAAGGGTCTCTATGTGGACCAGGGTACACCCAAATTTCTTGACTCATCTGGTGGGACTACTACAAAGAAATTAGCTAGTGCATTGCTTGCTTGCTAAATCAGGCATAAATATGTATTATTTTGGTCCATATCTGCCTAATAGTGGGAGAAAAGGGTTTATTTTTGGTCCAAATGTACTAATATGTGGTCCCACATTTAAAGAGTAAGCAAAACTTGACATTCCTTTTTCATTTTATTTGGCCATACACCATAGAAGGTGAGTTGAAAACACATTATTTTGTACTTAAGCCTAGTATTAGGATTTTCAAGGAATTGAAATAGTATGTACATATATATTGATCTTGAAATGAAGTCCCGTGGGGCTGGATTTGCACTGTATAATAATTTAAAATGCCAGTGGAACCTTGTATAATTATACTTACTTGACAGTCAAAATTCTGGAATGTTCAAATTGAGCCTGCCAGACTCAATTTTTCATAATAATAAAACATTTTGGCAACATCTGCCAATTATTATTAACCCATAATATATTGTTGGCGACCAAACAATCCCACTCTATCCACTGGATTTGAGTACCAAACCACATCCAACATTTCCAGTGCACGGCCACATACTGAGTGCATCTGGAGATGGTCTAACAGATTTGTAAAAGCCTAGTCAAGTTTTGTTGCAGTGCATTTGGAGGTCATGTTTCAATGGGCAATTTTATCTCCACCAAGAGCTGAGCATTTTGGAAAGCAAAACTCCAGTTCTTATGGAAGGTGCAGGTATTTCACCTTGGTGCCAAAATTGTGCACATTTGACTCTTTTTACTCGAGCTTCCAAGATATTCCAGTAAAAGCCCATTGTCGAGGGTTTTACCCTACACACAAAATTTGTCCGAACCTATGAAATCTAATAAGTTATTCCAGTAAAGCCCACTGCCGAAGGCTTTAACCCTACACATAGCGAATTACCAAATGGATGGATGGTATGCTGATGGCTGTTGGTTCACTCTGGCCCACATAGATGACTCTGGCCCATGTAGAATGGTGTGTGTGTGAAATGGGTAATGTTTAGTCCAATGTAAAGGAGTATTGCAAAAATCATTTGTAATTAGTTGACACATTGCACGCCCACATGCTGCTGCTGCACATGCAACAAGTAGGGAACAGTTGAATCAGGATACTAAAACCTGACTCCTTGTCAATCATGGAAGGAAGGTCTTTCAGTTGCAGACTCTTATGTAATGTACACCGTACTTTGTCAATGTTGTTCGACCTTAAATAATTTTAAAGAGCCCGGCGTCTAAAGAAAATAAACCCATTATCAATGGCAATGTTGTGAATGAGGTAAACATATTTAATTCCAAGAACTGTGCTAAAAGCATGAAATCGGGGACCCAAAAAACATGCATTTGTTATGTCAGCTTGTTAGCATGCAATCAAACATATCCATATGGTTTTGGGGGTCAAACATAGACCACCAAAATTTGCAAACAATTGTATATTTATTAATGCTTTGACAAAAGGTTTTCCAGAACCATGGAATGAGATTCCCTTCACCTTAGTAATCCTAGTGTCAAGCATGACAATACGATATGGAGAGAGAGAGAGCAAGTCTTAGTATTCCCAATGTCAAGCTTGACACTACAGAGAGAACAGGTTTCAGCCAATACTCTATTCACACACTTCAAAAAATACAGCAGAAAGTATTGAGGAAGGAAACACAATGCACATTCCAGTTGGAGTGTGTGTGTGTGTGTGTGTGTGTTTTGGGAACTTTTTTTGTGTTTGTTTTAATGGATGTGTCAACAGGTTTAGGAGTTGTCGATAACTTTGGTTCCTCATTGTGCCCCCGCATTTGGCATGCTCCGATAGTTGCATGTCAAAAAGAATTTCAGTTTGAAGGTTACAAGGATAATTTTAAACCTAATTTCTTTTTTTCAAAAATATATCTTCCCATGATCAAGGTCCCACAACTCATAGAGTTGTTTTAAAAATATGAATGATATCAATCTGGTCAGTTTTAAACAAGAGTAAAGAAGGCAAAACCCCTAGGCAGAAAAATCCAAGTTATGGAGTCGTCAACAACTTTGGTTCCCCCATTGTGCCCATAATTGTCATACTCCTATGGTTTGCATGTCAAAAAGAAGTTTTGTGTCAAAAAGAATTTCAGTTTGAAAGTTGCAGGGGTGACATCCAGGTTATATAATACTTTACTTATTTCCTAAAACTTCCTTCCCATGTCAAGCTCCTGTTGTGCAAATCAGCTCCTCGAGTTGTTTTAGCATACACATGATATCACAGTCAGGTCATTTTTAACGATGCATAAAGAAGACAAAACTCCTAGATAGAATAATCCAACTTCCCTCCCCCATTTAGCATCATATTTTAAGAGGAAGATTGTATTTTGAGACAAAAACCCTCTCAAACTAGGAATGGTCATCCTTTAAAGAGTTTAAAGGAAGTATCCATCCCATTTGATTTTTCCTAAATAGGTATGTGTTTGTTGCTTAGGTTAGATGCCCAAATATGTTGCAAATTTGCATACAAATATTCAAATTAGACGGTTGGATCATCATAGCAAAGCCTCCAATGATTTTGCCACCCAAGTTTAGTTCATAAGAAAAATTGTATATAATTAGCCAATCGAGTGGGTCCCAACCAAACCCGCTCAAATTTTTTTTTAAGTGATAAAAAGTCGAGAGAAAGAGAGAGAGTGATCATGCTTCTGACTATAGGGAACAATGACAAGCCTGTTAGGCTTGCTCAGCTTTTGTTGTGAAGCTCCAACTGTAGCAAACACACTATTAATACAAACATAGTTGCTAATCTCAAACATCAACATTAAAATTAGCCCACAAGAGTTCCCTCCAGACAATCCCGTCAACTGATAATACGGGAAGCTCACTTTAGCGCCCCCTCACCCCAACAAGAGTACGATACTAAAGAAAGCTATTTCCTTTCAAAATATCCCCTCCACCCCATTCATGAATTTAGTCCCGCTAATCCAATGTAGACAATTGTGTGATCAAAACCTGGTTTTCTGTTTTTTTTTTTAAAACAGACTTATAACATGGGTTTACACTACACTTTGTTTCGGTGCCTATTTGACTTTCTGAATAAGAGAGACGATGATGATGCACATGAAGTGACTGGCAAGAAGAACATCACAAATCCATGTGTTTAACAAAGGAAGTACTCTAGCCAGATTTTCTCAACTGATGATAATAACACACAAACAGAGAGTTGACATTATAGAACATCTCATTTCGTGGAAAGACTGAAGCCATATTTGTAAGTGCCACAGCCTCTTGTTCTTGTCTGGCTTCTTCCTACTTCCTCGTTCAATACCCAATTGCTATTATGAGGAAAAGTCGAAACAGATCCACTCCCAGCTAAAGTGACCCCCCAAAAGTCACTTTTCATTTCAAATTGCTAGACTTGTGAGATCTTGGATTTTAAGTTCTCAAAATCTCATTTAAGATCGTAACTATAGATCAATGGGAATGCACACAAGACCATTACCTTTTTTTTAATAATTTAAAGATGCTATAAGCCTCATCCTCAACAACAAGGGGTGTGTCACACTATGGCCTCGCCATTTACATTAAAAAGTATCTTAAGGCAAAAGAAGAATTATGGAAACTCAAATATTTCACCATGCAAAAGTATAATCTTCAAAAAAAACCTCTAAAAGAAACCAAAAGCCTTCAAAATATTATAACTCTATAACTAATCTCAAGTTTCAACACAAGCCAAAATATCATCTTTCAAAAATCCTCTTATAAAAGTAAACCTATTACCTAGGGTCCAAAATCCATTAAGCTACTACTACACTCTATAATGAATCTAAACACAACAAATTGGCCACTAATATGCAGCTGGCTCATCACATAATGGCTCTCCCCATTATGGAAAGTTCAAACTTCAATTCAGCAATAGTTAAATGAGGAAATATTCTATTATGTTCCCCAAAAATGAACTCACATCTCACATAGTAACAACTTACAACAGGTGAACATTCGAAAAAAATGTGAGACCAAATGACAAAGTACACAGTTGGGTAGTGTCTCCCTTCTTTTGTGATGGTTCTCTTGTGATGCCTGGCACCATTGCTGGATGTCATAATCCACCCCGCTCCCCGCTCCCAGCCGAAATGCAGGCACAACTTCCAACGCTTTTCTTTACAAAAATTTCAAGGATTTTGTGAGGTAGCCAAGGTGATGATCATCCAAAAAATAATTTAGCCAAATTTGGTTACATACTAGATATGAAAGTTTTCTTTAAAAAAACAATCATTCTATATTCTTGGCTGTCTACTAGAACTTATCATAAAACTTTGGTGATTTGGATTTTCATTTTTCTAAAATCTGCCAATTTTGAACCTTTCTTTTCCATGAAAAATCATTTCTATAGGTTGAAACCAAAATGTTGAATATGTGCAAATATTCAAATATGAACTTGGATAGTTGTCGAATATGGATGTAAACATATCTTGAAATTGTGTCGTTTTCAATTTCCCACATGATGGGTATTTGGTGGATGTTCTTTCAACCAACAACTGACAACTACATATATTTGGATGTTAACTAGCTTGCATAATTTTTAATTATTCATATCCGTATGTTATGGCTAATTGGGGTTTGAATATGAATGTTCATGTTATTTATATATGGTAGACGAAATTACAATTGTTGTATATGCATATGCAAAGTATATTTGTAGAATTAGGGTTTAAGGGGGCTTGATATGAAGCACCTCGTTAGGGTTTTGGGTTTTTGGTAGTTTAAGTGTCTTTTTGTCTCTTTCATCTTTCTAAGTTGTTTTTTTCTTTGTCACAAGGATGACATTTTTGTTTCAACAAAATGTGAGTAACAAACACGTTTGCAACTATCTCTTGAACACTAAGTACATTGCACTTTGCTTAGTTCCTTAAGGTTTTTGGTTATCTTTCTTGATTGGATTGTTCTGGTTATGGGAACTTGAATATTGCACAAGTTATGGCTTCATGCATAAATTTCGACTTCTTGCACAAATTTTGGCGTCAAAAGGTTCTAGGTTTGAGCAAATTTCACTTACTTTTGCATTTGCACATTTACAAGTTTGGTATTTGCATTACTTTTTATCTTCTGCATGTAGTTCATGGTGTTTTTCACATTCTGGAATCTATATTCTTACTAATGTTGTTGAACATGTCTTTCACACTCTAAAGTTTGGATTCTTGCTAATGTTATTGAGTGTGTCTTTCACACTCTAAAGTCTAGATTCTTGCTAATGTTGTTGAACATGTCTTTCGCACTTTCAAGTTTGGATTCTTGTTGATGTTGATGAAGGTATTTTTCGCACTCTAAAGCCTCAATTCTTGATGACGTTGTTGAACATATCTTGATGTTGAAAGTGTACATGTACCCATTGTGACTAACTTTGTTTCTATTGATGTTGAAGTTATGTAGCTTGCAAATATATAAGCTCAAGTTGTAACTTGGAAGCCACATAGCCAGAACTCTATTTGTTGGGGTTTTTTTGTTATCAATGACAACTTACATGTGGATCTTGTGAATCCACAAATGTTGTGGTGTATAATCTACAAAATGGAACAAACAGATGGTAATTTTTTGTTCCAAACATCTACCCTAGGGAAAGGTTTAATTAAATATAACAAAACTAATGGGATCACACCGACGATAACTCAAGTTGACTTTGCACATCCTAGGTTGGTTGTTTAAAAAAAAGTACAATTTAGAATTAAAAAAGTTATTGTGGAAACAAGATATCATAATCAAAAGCCAAGCAAAAAAAGGTGTGGGCTTTCTAGGTGTGTAATCACTGTGTTTTTTGGTGCAACCAATCTCATAAGAAAATTGATGAAACATAATAATAGTTTTTTGAAATTTTGGTTCTATACATTTACAAAAGGTACATGGCTCTTTGAAGTTGTGAAAATGTTTAACTACAAAGGTTAATATTATGAAAATATCCTCATGTGATTTTTCCTTCTCACTTTAATTCAATTGAAGAAGTTTTACCTGGAATGGTCCAAAAGATAATGAACCTACATGTGTTTCCTAATTTCAAATTTGCAGCAATTATGATTATTAGTTTTGATTTCTATATGTTTAGAGGCAATGTAGATACTTTTTTTTTGGTTATTAACAATTTAAGTGATTTTTGGACTCATGTGGATGTATAGTTGGATTGTTTGAAATGCTTGATACCACTCAAGTTTCCATGGTTGGGTAGTTGAAATCTTTGCTTGGAAAGTATGATTTGATGCATCATGTGATCACCTTCATGAAAGATGAAGGTAGCAACTTAACATCAATGGTAGCGGCATTACATGAATTTGTTGACGATTGTCAACCTCTAAAACTTCAAAAGGTTTATGAAGGTATGTGTTTTGGTCACATTATGTTGAAGGTATGCCAATATGCTACAAATGATGAGAAGGTGACTAATGATTTGAAACATGTTAGTGTGAAGGCTACCTAAGGTAAAATTTAAAAGATGATCACATGGACAAAAAAATTAAGTAAAAGGGGCAAGAATGGGAAAAGGCATGTGTGGAAAATGGCTTGCGATCTTGCAAATTCCAAACACCAATGAAAACAAGACTTGCAAGTAAAGTGATTATGTTTGAAAAAACATTAGAGTTCAAGAATGCCATCATTTTGTGTTATGGGTAGTAGTGGACAATGGCATTACAATAGAAGGTTCCTAAGGCTAAAATGTGGGCAATTGCAAAGGCATACCCATGTTTTGAATCATGTTGTCACTACTTGTGTGATGAACCAATTTCAAATCATTAGCTCCTATCTCATGCTTTGATGCAACATGTATTAACTTGACACGGTTATGGAAGTTAAGATGGGATGGGTTGTTGATGTGGGTGATGTTCTTGACCCATTTGATTTTGAAGTGTTCCTCTTTCAAAAAAATATGAAGGTTCAAATCATTAAGGTGATCAAACCTTCTTTTTGTTTCTTGATAGCTTATGATCTGCATCAAGTCCACAACATGTTTGCCCTTATGCTTGATCCTCGTTTCAAATTTTTGTGGGCTTTGGAAAATTATGTGGGATGGGGGAATGTTATTTATCTTGCTATTAAGTATGATGCAAAAGTAGTAATTCATCTACTGATGATCATTTTTTATGTATTGAACCTTACTATTCAAGCATTTATAGCCCAAGTTGATGGATCATATGTTGGAGCTATTGTTGTTGAAAGAGAAAACAATAACATCTTTGGTGTCAATGTTTCTATTAAGGAATCTTCCTATGTTTTTGTTGTAGGGGAACTGTCTTTATTCAAAAGGTTGTTTATAGTTCTAGCTACATGTGTTGATCCCCTTACTTGGTGGTGCATTCATAAAACTCAATTCCCCAATGTTGGTTTCCTTGCTAAACAAATCCTTGGAATTCTAGGATCACAAATTGAAACTGAATGTGTATTCAATCTTGTTAATGTGTTGATAGCTCTCCAACACTGCTAGTTACAAGTGGAAAACTTAGATCATATCATCATTGTTATGAGGAATTGGCCAAATGATCCACAAATGAATTGTACATGACATAAAGATATGAAGGATTTTATGACAACTCAAACTTCATTAGCTGAAAACAATTCTGAACTAAGTGAAAAAGCAATTTTTTTTGAACAATTAGAGTTGGATGGTGATTAGGTTTTACATAATAAGATCTAGGATCTCTTTCTTACCGTATTATCTTTTCTTTTCTTTTTTCTAAACGCTTGTTTAAAATTTTAATCATTATGAATTTATAGGTTACTGTTAGAGCTCACCATGACAGGGATGGTGTCTTGATTGTGTTTTGTGGGGTTGGGGTGTTTATCTGTTTTCATGGAGTGTATGTGAGGTGTGGTTGGGGCTGGCAACTTGTGTTGCATTGGGCAAAATCCTATAAAGGACTAGTGTTCAACTCCCCCACAAGTTATTAGTGTGTTCAAATTTGTGTGATTGCAAACAAAATTTCAAACATCAAAAATTTATGTGTATCCATCGTACATGCCCTTTTTGTTAGTTTGATTTTGACAACTAGCAAATTCATATCCAGTCAAGGAAGAAAGATGAATATGAATTCATATATGTCTTGACACAACTATGTGAAATTTTTTTTGATGCATGTCCTTATGTTAATTTTTTATAAAAAAACATGTTTTATTGGTATCCTGCAATAAGCCTCAAAACTTGATATCCGGACAATATTGGTTGAAACCGTATTCTTGAGGTCTAAATTTGGCGAAAAAATGCTGGCCACAATTTAACAATTTAACAAAAGGAGATTATTAAAGGTCAATGGTCGTAATGTGGGTCAGATATTGGGCATTAGTCAGGTCATTTTATAACACAGAATTGCACTGGACAGATTCTGGATGCAGAAATCAGTCCAGCTTAGTATCTGTGTATGTATGCTCCTATATGTCAGGGGAGACAACTAGTGAGATTCTATCAAGGGGGTTATTCTGACAATTTACCGATTATTTACCAGTTTCAATACCACGTACCATAGTACAAGGGCAGCTTCAACATATGTCCGTTGAATAATTAATTAATTATTTTTAAGATCCCATCTTGAAAATATATAATATTCTGAAATATTCCAAAAGATCCTTCATTTTCCTTCACAAAAATTTGTTCTCTAAGAAAGTAATTTACGAAAATTTCAGCATTTCTAAAAAAATATAATTTGTGACAAAGCCACCAAGGTATTTCAGTATATACTTTCCTGATACCAGCCAAAAATCAGTCTTGGAGCCAATACTAGGACTCAGCTGGTATGAAAGTTTTAGAAAGGACTCAATACTTGGACCATGTGGTATGGTCATATAAGTCAATACTAGAGCAAGACTTGCTTCAAGCTCAAAAAATGGCTAATTGGGCTTAGAGAGGTCAATGTTATGTTCCATTGCCATCCTTAGTAACTTCAGCCTTAAGCATGGTACATTTACTAGTGTTGCCCTTCATTTTAAAGCATAAGATTGCATTGTTGCACTTGACATTTTCATGTTTGAGCAATGCATAAGTTTTGGTATTTAAATGCCAACGAATGACAACTTTGTAATGCATGAAGATATGTGATCAGGTTGACATCTGGTGTGTTCTAAAGCTTTCGAGTCTGCAATTTAGGTTATGAGAGTCATTGATACAGAAAAAGGTGCCGCATGAGTGCATTTAAGCACCTACTAAACGATCATGCTTAGGCTTTATTCCTTTTCGGCTGGATGACATCACAAAAGCCATTGAGAAAAAGGATGAACTTGCTCACATTTGATAGTCACTTTTGAGTTTTAACTGTAACCATAATATAATAAAAATAATATCCATACCCTATTATATTTGGAAAAAACTTATATATATATAATTTTTTATATTCTTAATTTTATTAAATTAAAAAAATTTGAAACATTTTTTCAAAAACATTCTAGTGGCCCATTTCAAATTTATATCAAAATTTTGTTTGAGGGCTAATTGAATTGTGTGCAATATTATTGTTGGCTTTGAATTACTGTTAGTCTAGAAGCAATGTTCTTCATATACAATCACAAAAATAGATCAATGTTTTAAATTTTAAATTATTTACTCAATTTTGTTATTCATTTACATATTTCACCTTGAATATTAATACACAAGGGACTAAACAATGTAACATGATCCAATATAATAATACGCCAATAATGATTGTGAAAGCATTCCAACATTGACCATCATTTTTACTTCATATACTTTGTACATGAATGATGATCATATATATTGCAATTAAACCCATTTTTAAAAATTGCATTTGAGTCAAAACAATCACAACATTCATGTTTCTAGTGGCATGTGACTATTCAATTGATCTAGTTAAAATTGTTGCAAGCATGACTAATTTCAAGTACTTCCAACCTTGAATCATCACATGATAAAGTGAGCAAGTAGACATAATATGTGATGTTATATTGTTTTTAATTGACTATTTGGAAAATTGCAAAAGTAATGTGATGATCATTTATATGTTTTCTGGTAATGTTGGTGATTGTTGAAATGACTTACATTGTAGTTAAGGTATGGTTTGTCACAAAAGTTTTTAAACTAGTTTGATGTCAAATTGCATTGATGCATTATCCAACAAAAACCTCTAAAGTGAATTAGCACTACATTGGGTTAGAAAAAACTTATTGAAATGGATGCCTAATTAACAAGCTTGACGTTAGAGTTATGGTGAATTCACCAATATATAGTTTATATCATATAAAGAAAATTTTGATATGACCTTTACATATCATGCCAATTTCCTTCATTACGGAAGGTGGAAATAATTGTCACTTTGTTTTATATCCACCCAACCCTAAACAGATGTAATAGTAACTACAAAGATGGAAGACATTTTACAATTATTTGGTCAACACATCTCGTTTTGGTATCCAAGAAAAGTTCAACCATATTGTTAAAAATGGTGTAAATTCTAGATCAATATTTCAAAGAAAAGAAATTGTTTGTCCAATGTATTTTCCAAGTTTATTTCAACACAAAAAATTGAAACTAATTGTAATTAACATGATTAAGAGCCTCGTTGTTACAATTTCCTAAATGTTATTTCCTCCTGGAAATGAACTTAATTTGAATTTATCAAGAACTAAATTTTATTGTTAGTCACCAACCATAATAAGTTTTTTATTTAAAACATGTAATTTTGAATTCAATGGGGGGATTGCTTTCATTCAAGCAATTTAATTAGTCCTAGAACATTGACCAAGGTCGTCATTTCAAATCGTTCGACCGATGTGTGTGTAGGAATTGCACAATCAAACCAACATTATTTACTATATTACTTAGATATGCATTGCTAAACAAAACACATCATCTAGCATGAGATCAATAACAATCCAATATGCACAATGACAAATCCACAAGTGATGCCCAACCTAAGAGCATCATCATTAACAATGCCATAATGACCCATACATAGTAATTTGGAGGAAGTGCATGCCTTGAACAAGGTGAACATGAGTTTGGACTCCTAAATTTGTATAGGATATTTACAAGGCCCTTTCAAAAAGGCCAGTAAAGGAAAACTAATTTCTTTTGATTGGTTGGTCACAATAATTGGTCAATTTGATGCCTTTGAAATAGTCCCTCAATTTATATTGTCCAATATTTCATGTTCATTAGTGACTCGATGGGGGTTGGGGAATAACTTGCACACCATTTTGGATGTTAGAGACACTAATAGAGGCCCATATATGGAGTGTGGCTAGACAAGCTCTAACATTGACATCTTTGCCCCTTAACTAAGATTACATTACCTATGTGTTATGGGCTTTGTAGGGAAAGAATAAAATTCAGTATGTCACTATATCGGGTAATGCACATGTAAAAAATGAATCACTAAAACATTAGAATCATTAGGTAGTCACATTCTTATTGGCCTTTGATGATTTTTGGAATCAAATCTCAAAGTGGTTTTTGATTATTATCCCACACCATATTTGTAACATCTATCACCTCAAATGTGATGTAATCACTATGACTAATGGTGGACATACCTAAAATGGAAGATATCAATTCCTGTCTAAAACCCTTGAGGGCCCAAAAGGTTTAACTAAGAGATTAGTTCCCTACCAATTTGGTAAATACAACAGAATTAACTAAAAATAATAGCATTGGACTATGCCTAAGCCTTCCATAGCATAACATGGTCCCAAACACCATATCCCATGATAGTCCAATTTCAAATTTTAAAGTAATCTTTAAGGTCTTAAGAAATCAATATCACCCCAATGTTTTTACTTGATTACACAATGGTAACTGACGTGAGACACAAGTTCAAATTGGGAACTTAATTGGGCACATGATGTCCGAGCTAGGAGTGTCAAAAACTAGCCAAGCAACCGAGGATTTCTGGCAATCTGTGTTTTTCCAGAAAAAAATTGGGAAATTTTTGAAACTTGTTTTTCTATTGTAAATTCAACTAATTTTGTCAATTTTTTGGAAAAATTTCGCCTAGTTTTTTATATTGAAAAATTGAAAACCCATGTTGGCAATGTCTTCTGAGATCAATTTAATGCATAAAATTTAATGAATAAATAGGGGGGGGGGAAAATTCCCCCACCACCATCCCCCAAAACAAAAATCTGCCCAGGATTATGGAAGTCTGGGCAGCACCAAGCCAGTGTTAAGAACACTGAAATATGTTTTCATAACATAAAAATTTAAAAATAAACACATATAATTTGGTCACAATCACCAAGCTAATTCTGGAACATCCCCAGGATGCTGCCCACAGGATGGACATCAATCCAATTTGGGTCTTGGAATTTTGACATACCAAACCAGGGAATGAATGATATACTAAACCAAGATTAGTGAGTTCTTAAGAGCATCTCCACCCACACCCCCCCTTCTTATTTGGGCCTCTACCAGTGGTTACAAACTAAGTTGTATTCCAGTGTACAAGGAACCACCTCTTGCCTCAGTTTGGCCTTTGAGTTGATATTTCTGGTAACCACCTCAGATTAGCAGAGTCCATGATCTAGAGCTAGAATAACTGACAGTATTTTTGGGTAGCAACTTGTTTAGTAGCCACAAACCAAATTGGCTGAACCTACTTACCTTTTTAAGTCCAATTTAGAATTACACACACTGTGCAGTATGACTGACAAAAGAAGGGCAGTTTTAGTAGTTTGTCATGCTGCCATGATCACTTCTAAATTGCAAATCCCGCCCCCCATCCATGATTCCACCTTCATCACCTATCCTGTAAGGGGTCTTAGTTTCGCCTCACACTACCTATACATGTAACAACTTCTGTAAGAATGCAAGTATTATAGGTCAATAGTAAATACCTGTGTTGGACAGCTCTTTACTTTTATGAGGATGTAAAAGTTCAGGTGTGACCTAAAATTATGATGGGATGTAAAAGGGCGAGTGTTCAATGGATCAGTGTTGAAGAGTGACCTAATTTTCAATTGGTTATTTCATATTCATAAGGTATGAACACTATTAATTGGAGGATTTTGCTAGAGAAATGTATCCTCTTTGAAATAGTTAGGTTTGTTTGTTTTGTTTTATATGTTGTAGCTGACGATGGCAAATGTTGCATTGAAACCATTATGGACATTTGGTTTACTATCAACTAACAAACGTGTGATGTGATTCTTATTTCTAGTGTTTTTTTCTTTTGATCGTGAATGTTCACTTTGCAAAAGGTGATGAATGCAAGAGATTGGCAATGGTGGAAATGGGGCATGGAGATGAGATTGGAAAAGGCATCAATCAACCTCAAAAGAAAGCTAAGTAGTCGATATATTTTTGCTTGTGTGTATGGTGTGTATCAACTACAAACAAGGGATTTTGTCCTTGTAACAAAGTAGAGTGCAAGACACTTTCAATCTTTTCATTGTGCACATTTCAACCTACTACAAAAAAATCTAAACAATGCTGATAAATAAACAACAACTTAATGTGATGAGAACTAATGGAAAACATAAAGAAATATAGCATGGAATAAAGTCATGGTTATTTGTTGAGGAAAAAAGGGGAGTGAGGAGTCAAAGCGATGTGCATTTTTTGGTGATGTGTAAAAGCTTTATCACCAAAGCCTCAAAATAGTTTTGTTGTATTTCTTATGACTACAAATGTGTGTTATTCAAGGGTTTGGGTTTCAACCTAGATTGATGTAGTGGGAATAAGAGGTAGTTCATATGGGTGAAACATTGTGAGGACCTCATGTAAGTTTAAGTCTAATATGTATTGATTCTAAAATTTACTAAGCTTTGGGAATTGAATTTATGAAGGAAGTTTTTGGGAAAGAAAGGGTGTTCAAAAGTTTGAACCTATTCTATGTTTACAAAGGGATCCTCTAAGTATGATTATATGAGGGTGTTATCATTAAAATCATATTTGATATTTCATAATGTTCTAAAAGAGGTTCCAAGTGGATTTGATCCTCAAAAACTAGATCATCTTTGTATTTAATTTAGATTGTATGTTAGGATTGGAAAAAAAATGGATGTTGATAAATCAAGTGGCCTTTAGTTTAGATGTTAAATGAAACTTTTGTGTAATTTGAGTTTCTTCCCATCTAGTAAACATCTACATTCAAATTTCTAATTGTTTTCATGGTTATTAGGACAAGTCTCCATTGTCTAATTAATTAACCTTTTCATTTTTTAGCTACATGCATTCTAGAAAATAAATTAAGACTTCACATTATTCCACAACCATTGTTTGGTATATTGTGACTCACAATAATTAGTTATGAGGACCTCCAAAATTCAATTTTTTCTTCTTTTGTGATGATCATCTTTGATTGACCCCATCATAAAAAATATGTAAATCAAGTTTTGAACAATCCAAATACATTTTTTATAATCTCTTCCTTTGGGTTCCTTATCTAAATTTTAAACATGCAAGGGAATTGTAGCCAAGAGAATGAAACCAAAGTTTTGTTGTAGTTTGTAGTTTATGAACCTAGACACAAATTTCTTGAGAAATTTCATTTGAACTTAACCTTTGATTTCCTATATACAATTGAAATTTATTCCCAACAATCAAACAAGGCTTTGAAAAATTAAAAAGTTTCATTGTTAAATGTATAATTGACATAAGCAATCATATTTGTGAACATAAAATGGTGATTTCCTAGCCAACATGGAAATGTCGTTACTAATAAATCTAATTTTTATTGCCATTGTCTTGTGGTTTTGCAAGCATCTTCCAAGTTCCATTATCTTGTGGATTATGGTTATGCATGGAAAAATCTTAATTTTTTGTACTATATTGTGCAATCTTGATTGCATGCAATTGCAATTCATGATCAAATGGATGCATCCATGTTTGGATGGATGGGTTCATGGATTTATGCAAATTAAATAGTTTTGTGTTGTTGGTTTCATATATCAAAGGATACTCCCTTGAGAATATTCTTGTTTGTTGGTATGTTGAATAATGTAATTCCCTCAAACATGTTTTTTTGGAACCCCAATACTTAACATAATATCATCACCATCGTGTGGTTTGGAATGTCATTAATTGCTCCGAAAGGTAAATGCATACTATGGTGGACCAAAAAATGCACCAAGAAAGTTCATTTCTACACTATTTTTGGCATTGTCATCATCTTTTAAATGAATTTTCCAATTACAAATTAAGTTTTTGCAAGAACTATGTGTTGTAAAAAAAATTAATGCATTATAAAACACATTCAATGAAAACACTTGAATCAAACTCAAAAAATACATATTGAAAAGCATTTGTGAATTCTAACCTTCCAAAAAAGTATTCAAATGTTCACTTTCATTAATAATGGCATCCTTAATAAGAATTTTAGTTTGCATTTTGATCATACAACTTGTGGCAAAGTACTATCAAAAAAATAAGTTAATAGCCCAAGATCTATGAGTCCATTTACAATTATTTAAAAACTAAATAAGGATTGTGACTAAATTTAAAACACAAGTTTTGAAATCCCCCTTTAATCAAAAAATGAAAATATGGTTTTTTTTTAATATATGTTATTTTTATGATAATATATATTATATATGTAAGTCCCTTTTTTCAAATTTTAAAAAAAAAATCTAACTTAAAAAACATCATGTAGAATTTTTACACTATGACACACGAAAAAGGAACATCGTAGTATGCATTTACCCCACACTACAATTTTTCTAATATTATTTGGTAGTAAAGAAGAACACACATTTATATTTTTGCCTCTTAATCACCCCATATAAGGTTGTCATTACTACCAAACTCCCTAATGGGCTTTAGATACTAATAATCAAGGGAATTTAATGAGTAATTTTGATATGATGAATTTCAAATTGTAAAGATTGAAAGGTTTAAAAGACCTTGTTTTAAAAAATTTGCATTTTGTTCCTTAGGGGTCAAAGTTGATGTTAATCAAGAATGTTTATTTTGCTTGATTATGGTAATTTTGGGTATAATACGGGCAAACGCTAATTAAATTTTCCCCTTCATTTTGTTGACAAGCCATGCAAACACAAGCTCCTTGATTTGATTAGTATTTTAGCACTTTATGTTTCACGAAGCAAACCTAGATTTCATCTTCATGCCCACATAGTTGCATTCAAGGTAATTGTATCCACTGAAGTTTTAAAAATAATTCTCAAGAAGTTCCCAAATGTATTTCTTATGTTTTTAAGATTGGTATTTTTTAAACATGATAAGGAATTATGTGGAGTGATAAAAGCTTTGGTTCTAGGTCTTGTTAGGCTAGTGCATGCATTATGGGTACCAACTAATGCATAACAAATGATATTTCTATTAATTGAATGAATTGACTTACTTTGAATTTACATGTGGTTGATAAGGTTATAATTTGAGGTTTTTTATTGCAATTAAACAAGTTATTCTTTACACATCAAATTTGGGGAAAGGAAGTGAAGGAAACTAGCCCTAGCTCAATTATATTTAATGTCACCATTTTCAACACCTTAACCCTCTTCAATTCAAGAAATTTTCATAGAGATTTATTTTTCCACAACATCAATTATACTATTGAGAACACAAATGAATTATGTTAACCCCTAATAATGAGAAGCTAACAAAGGGAATAAAATGAGAAATTGTTACATGTTCATATCATTCCAAACTTAATAAGTAAAAATGTAACATAAAAATATGAATAAGAATATGATTCCATTTGTCAATGAAGAAATAAAAGATTTTTTTGTTCAACTTGAGTAGATGTTCAATTTGACACCTATTTGACTATCTATCAAATTGAACATCTACTCAAGTTGAACAAAAAAATGACCACCTTGGTCAAAATTGCGCATCACTTCTAATGAACTGGGACATTTAATCAAATTGAAAAAACAAAATGACATTCTTAATCAAAATAGATAGTGGTGTTCTAATCAAATGGGACATTCTATGCTACCTAATGTGCAAAGACAACTACAAATTAGGTTAGGCAATAATCTAGGCCTACCTACATACCAACTCGTTTACCTACTCACTGACCTCCTACTTCCCACCTACCATCCTATAAACCTACTTACTTATGCCTTCTACTTACCAGTCATTGTGCAACCTACCTATTAATTACCTAATTTTCTTACTTACCTACATAACTAATGATGTGAAATAAATAAGTGAGTTAAAAAAAATTTGACAATTTTTGTCAACTTTCGAAAATGTAGTTTATTGATAAGGACTTGAATTATCATTAGGGAGGTGAACGGTTCAATTCCTTGTATTTGCAACCTATACACATGTTTAAAGGGTTAAAATAGGTAGGTTAGGATGGTTAAGTAGGTTAAACTAGGTAAGGTAGGCTAAACTAGGCTACCATTTACCTACCTAAACAAAAATATTATTTTTGGTAATAATCCCACAAAAATAGGGTAAAAAGTTGACCAATCAAATGGTCCATTATCCACCAATCAGAATGATTAATCAAATAATCCAACATTCTATCAATCAAAAAGATCACACCTAGTCACACTAGATAGGTTCAAATTGACAAGATGGTCTTTCTGACATTTGCCCAAATGGGGTCCTTTTTTATTGGATTTTTTAGTATAAAAAAATGTGAATTGTAATAATGGTGGGTGGGTAGGTGGGTGTGTGGTTGTGTAGGCGAGTAGGTAAATAGATAGGTGGGTGGGTGGATGGTAAGTAGGTAGGTAGGTTGGTAGGTGGTCAACATTACCCATGTCATTACACATTAATCATTTGAAATTACCATGTCAATATTATCCATGTCATTGCACAATAGTTATTCTTAAATCATACATCAACTGCCATGTTGTTCAAAATATAATCTTTGGATAGTCCCATTGAAAAACAATGTCATCATTGTCCACTTCATTTTAAACAATAGTTATTTTATAGTCAAATAAATGATAATTAAAAGTCTTCATTATTTTGTCCTTTGTCATTGACGTCCTATGGATGAAAAAAATAATGAACTAATGATTTTGTTATTACCGTATGCAATATTATCATCCAATAGTAACAAAAACAACTCATGTATGATTTTATTTTTTTCACTTATGATTAAAAAGTTATATTGTATGAATATAGTCATTCATTGAGTTGTTGAAGGCTTCTAGTCATTATTTTCTTGGTTGCAAAGGACAAGATTCCTTTTAATGTACCCTAAAACACTAGAGAAAACAAAATACATTCTTGGACGCATAAGTTCTTTCACAAACAAAATCACAAGAAAAATTGTTGAAAGAAACCAAAAGTTCAACAACCAAATGAATTTCAAGTATTGCATTTTGCTTTGGTAAATAGAAACAAGGAAATTTCAATTCCTTCACTTGTTTTTCTAACCTAAAGAAAATAAAAGTGACTATGAATGTTGCAATCAAAACTTGGAACAAAATGTCAAGACTTTTACGAAAGGGAAACTTGAGGAATAAAGTTTTTAAATATTGGAAAACATTGCCATTAGTGTTTGGTTTGAAGAAACTAGGATATTCTTGCACAACAAGAACAAGACACCCTCTTTCACTCTCTAGCAAGCAAGAACAAGAGCTATTTTTCCATCTTCATACACACAAACAACTAAACTACTCATGTGGCAAAACCTTCTTGCTTGAAAATTGTTTGAATCACTTTGAAAACAACTTCCAATTTGGAATTATTGAATGAATGGCATTGTGAAATGAACCTCATACCCACTTCACCTATACCATCTTCAATTATGTCATTACTATAATTAAATTCAGTTTCATTTTAAATAACAATGAGAGAAAGGTTTCCACATTTTTTTCCCATAAAAAAAAATGTTATGATATTATTTGTTGAAAAGCTTGTTATTTAAGAGCAATGAATAATGTACGCAAAGCATTATTAACATGTAGCTCTAGGTTTTGAATTATTGTTTAAATTTGCAAATAATGAATATTTTTCTAAACTTTCTTTTTTTATTAGAGGCATTTATTTCAAAGTTTATATATTTATGAATTAAACTCAATTTCAGGGGAAAAAAAAAGGTTTCAAATTATTTGAGTTATTTTTCCCAATCCAAAGAACACATGTCAATTTGTAAATCATTAATTTGAGCAGATTTTACTAAATCTTTTACTTTTGATTGCTTTGACAAGTTTATATATGGTATATTTTTACTTTTCAATGGATGTGTTTGGGTCCACCAAGATTTTACTACCTTCAACATTGATATGAATAACTTAGCTTATACAAGTCACATAAAGCTTTAATTATTGGTCATTAGTTTTTTGTGGATTAGTTAATTATTATTTGCTTCCTCCGACAATAATTTTGCTATTAGTGTTATTAGTTTTAGTACTTGTGATTTCATGAATGCCATAATCACTTCCAATGTGCGTTGAGTAATTTGAAGGGGAATACCATTGACACATTGATTTAATTTTTTAGTATGAAATTAAGTACCTAAGAATGATGTTAAGTACCATATTACAACCCCAAGGCATGGGTGCAATTGTTGCAGAAGGAGGTTGTAATGAATATTCCATTCCTAAAGGTGATATCATAGTTTTCCAAGTAAGAAAGGGTTATAGAACTTTATAGAACTTTGCTTTCATTAAGTGGTTTTTGTTGGTTATTTTATAAAGCTAGAGAATGCCAATGACCCCACTTAAATTTTTATTTTTTTTAAATCGTTGATCATGAAGGTTTGGAAAACAAGATGCCAAATGGAAAAAAAAAGAAAAAAGAAAAAAAAAATCAAATTTCATATTTGGGTTAAATTTGGCTTTATATTGCACACATATTATGTAGGCACAAGAACTGTTATAATTTTTTAAACAAGAATGTCAAAATGGAAAAAAAATTATTTTAAAAACAGATTTTAGATTTAGTTCTTTTTTTTTTTTAATTTCACATATATTATATACATATGGACCATTATGAATTTTTTTTTTTAAATGCCAAATTGGGAAAAATAAATTTTAAAAAACAGATGTCATATTTGGCTTATATTTTGTTTAAATTGCACATATATTGTATAGGCATAGAAATTTATGATTTTAAAGACAAGAATGTCAAAAGGGGGGGTGGGGATCAGATGTCAAATTTGACCAATTTCCTTTGCCCTTTGCCCCACCTTCCCCCTCAACCTACGGGCCTTACACTATTCTTAAGATGAGTTTGAACTCATGACCTCTTTGGAGGGAAGAGAAGAAGCTAACTACAAAGTCACTTTATTACAAGTGTAACAATAACATCCACTTTGTTAAGATTTTGCAAGTCAATAGATTGAATGTGGATGAAAATACTTGATGAATGTCAATGAATGTAATGGATGATAAAAGATGAAATAATACCAAACCGTGAGCCTATGTTTACCTCATGGCTCATCACCTAGCTGCACTCCTCTAGCACTTCTTAGAATTGAAGTGTAGTGCAACAGCAATGAGGCATGGGAACAGCAAAAGGTAACAAAGAGTACCTGATCACTAATCAATCAAGGATGGACATTCAAGAGTGACTGAAATGTTAATATGCTTTCAAAAGGAAGCTAGAGGCACTGCCTGTTGGATACATGCAGCCAAACCCATTAGCAGCTGCGGGAGGAGATGTCCTTAAGATTTGTATTGGATGTGGTATTGTTGTGCATGTGAGTGTTCTATGAATAAGAGGAGCAAGTGCGTGGAGGACTATGCACAACTTCTCAGGGGACTCTTTAGATTTTGTTTTTGTGTGGGTACATTGTTTCAATTTTGATGTAGATTTGCAAGGACTATCTTTTCCCCGCTGCATGATTTTAGCAAACTACCTAATGTCCTTAATAAACACCTCATACGGTCACTGAGAGGATGATCTTGTGAGATCAAGCCAGGGTTCCAGTGAGATGGGAAAACAATTTTGTTGTTTGTAAGTTGGGATGATGTTGTGAAGTGTGAGTGCTGCTATTGACCTTGGGGTTAGCAGTTTGTGAGACAGTTGTTTGCATTGTGGGGTTGTAACCAATTGGTGAAGTTAGACATGGGAGCCATTGTGTGCTGAGTACACGATTTTGGGTGTAGGGCCAAGAATCAGAACTAAGTAAGAAGTGTGGTATGTGTCAGAAGGGTTGATTTCATGTGCTGATGAAATTGAATGGATTATTCTTGTCAATGTCTGTGGGCTATCCATGCTGCAGCTTACTTGGGACTATGGGTTCTGTGGGATGTGAGTTTTATGTTGGGTTGTGATTGTAGTTTTGGGTGTTGAATGGTATCGGAGTTGTATTCTTGCACAGAATTGGGGATCAAGATGTTTTTGTCTAATTAGAAAATGAGTGTGGCTATGTCATACTTTCAGTATTGGAATTATATGTCTGTTGGGTATTGAAATCTACGTGGGAAAGATTTTGCTGTTGAACTGTTGTTGAGTTTGCTAGGTTGAGAGAATGAAGAACCATGAATTGGTACAAGGGAGGGAGCTGATCGAAATGAGCACACCTGAGGAATTAATTCATCTGCATAAGAAATGGTGAACCCCTGAGCTTGTATTTTGTTGCAGTAACAAAGGTATATTCTATTGCTGGGCAATCGTAGGAGTCTGCAGAGTACTTAGAACATCATAAGAACAGTGCAGATCCTCTTTTTGGTTACAAGAGATCTAAGGCATATAATTGGCATCTTGGCAGGATAGCTAGTACCTTTTGCTGAAGGCAGGATGCTTGATTGAGAGAGAGAAGGGTAATACATAGCAGCACTTTTTGAGATGCCACAGAGCATGTCGTGTTGATCCTGTGTTGATCTGAATCACTCCAATTTGGCAAACTCCAGCATTATTCTGACATAGTTAGGTTGTATTTTTCTGCACATCTGAACCTGTCATGACTCTTGTAAGCGGTGCATGGATGGTGTCTAAATGAGACTGAGGTGTTTGGGTAAGTTGCAGAGTGATAAAGAGGTACAAGAAGTCCCCACATGCAATTGAGTTTTGATTGGGTCCAACTTGTGTGTGCACAGGATGTATGTTGTGCTAGAGTCCTAGCTGAGTGGGATTGGATGAGGGACAGAAATCTCCCCTCCACCTTTGTGTTTACAGTAGTGCGCATAGCAAAATTATGCTCAGTATGTAGGTTACTTTTGGTTTCCCATCATACATATTGCAACTACTAGGGTATGTGTCTAAGACTTTGTGTAGACTGTCATTTCAACATAAAGGTGAATCTGCTTCATAGTCCCACTTGCAATAGAATTAGATGCAAGCATCACGAGGGGAGCAAATCACAAACTATTCCAACTCATCTTTTAAAGTAGATGAATGTTTGCCACATCCAAAATGATGTGTAAGTTATTTCCCCATCTTTACCCATTAACATGAAATACTAGACATTGCACAATGAGGATCAGTTAAATGCTGCCGCATGAGCCAATCATTGTGATTGACCGCATGGGCCAATCATTGTGACCAGCCAACCAGAGCCAATCATATTCCTGTACTGACCTTTTGGAGAGCCTATCCCCTGTCCATATTTATAAGGTTAAACTCAATTTTGCAATATTTAAAGCTTGAACATCATCCAAATTACAATTTACAGACTTATACTTACTACTGATGAAGCTGCTCTTAACACCCAAAGCAATTGCAAGAACAACCATCAAAGCTTCAATTTGATATGGAGAACAAGGACTACTCAATGGAAAAGGGTACAAAATAACACAGAGAAGTTATTGATGAGCACAGCTCAGCTGAAGGACTTGGGTTTCAGCAGCAAATCGCACTACCAACAAGAAAAAAACCATTCACAAAGATGGTACCTCTCTGCAAACATTTTGATTTGCAAAGCATAAAACTGGTGAACCTGAATGAGCAAGTAGCAACAATAGTAAGATATGTGTAGAAATAATTAGCACCAAAATTCCACCATTTGGATAAACACAACCAAGATAATCACCAAATAACGCAAAGGCAAAGAAAATGAACTTCCCAGTATGATGGTCATCAGCTTTTTGTACTACTTTTCACATTGTTCCAATGGCTTCAATGGGATTAACTAATAAACAATACATATTCCTGCAATAAAAGGAGATAGGCTACAGTCTACATGCCAATCTACTATCAGCTCTTGAACCACTAGGCAAATCATGGCCAACCACTGCAATCCTGGATAGAAAAACTATGTATGTAGTAGCATTAGAGGTTCACCAACACTCAGTATGTGACCCTGCAAAAATATTTCTCACATCCAAGTTTTAGTTACTAACTTTTTTCCAACCCCACCCATAAAACTGAAACTGGGACTGCAAGTAGGTGGGAGACTACTAATAGCAACCCAGATGGACCAACCAATGCAGTCAATAAATACAACTTGACTGTGTTTATTAGACTATTCCAGGGCTCCTCCAGGGCTCTGGAAAGCTGTGCACCTTTTCAGGGTCCCAGCAGTCTTCCAGTGGATTCACTGGATTCAACTGATGAACCTCACCCAAGCTTGCATGATTTCTCAGCTGAACACTCCTTGTCCTCAAATAGCTGGCTGCAATACTCCATCGTCCATGACAAACCCACTTGCTCTCGCTAAAACACTATGATGAGGGCCCCAACAAGAACTTAATCACTTTGACCAAGGTGCAGGATACTTGACCCATGGGAGTACTCATCAAGGAGAATCCCCATTTGGCTAGTTGGCCCATGAACACCAAATCCACCTACTCAAGCAGTTATTTGTATTCTTGCACAAAATAACTACACCATCAGTGTTCACTCCAGATGGGAGAGAGAGGGAAACCAATTTCCAACTCACCAGACTATCACCAAACGGCTTGGCTACTTCAATTGATGTAAGCCCACATTTATCAACTAGCAAAAAAAAACAAAAATCAAAGCACATCTGATGCTTTTCATGATTCAAAGAAGTTTGTTCAACTGTTGCTATTCTTTTTTGTACAGAGAATGTCTGTGAGCCTCTCCTCATGAATTCCACCATGCAAAATGCCCCCCACCACTACACCTCTCAAAGCCCTGATGCTTTTCTTAACTCAACTAAGACCCTATTTGTAGTCTGCATAAGCATATACATAAATATGACCCCAAATGAGCATAACCATCATGTTACAACTCTTTGCTTCCTCTACACACCAAAGACTTTACAAGCACTTTTTAAATTCTTGATGTTCCCACCAAACCCTCTTCACAGATCAACAGAAAAATAGTGTTATTGAACAGCTCTGAGCTTCTTTTCCTTGGCCTCCTCAATTGCTTGCTTGATCCGCTCAGCTGGCCCCAATTTTATTGGTAGCTGATGCTTCACCTGGATTTTCTCAAGCAGAGAGCCCACATCTTTTGAGTTCAACAGCGTGTCCTCATCAACTTCTTCATATGCCATTGCATCAATGATGTTCTCTGCAACATTGAAACCCTCAAAAAGAGCCCGCAATGATGCTGCATTTATGTGCTCCAGCTCAAGATCCTCAAATGCCTTCTTATGCTTCCCACATCCCAACAGTGGGGTGAAGTTGTAAATGGTGTCTGGCTTGTAGTCCACATCTATTTCATTCCTTGCCTCCAGATAAAAGATCCGGTCACCTTCTTCAGCAGAAGACTGGATTGCCAATTGTTGCCCATTGGCTATTCCTAATCGGGGTGACCCTCCTATGCCACCACCAACTCTTGTGTGCCAGGGCTTAGAGCCTATGAGCTCCTCCATTGTATAATAGAATGGCCATTTTGATGTAGCTATCCCAGATGTGAGCATTTTCTCTCGCTCCGCTTTGTAACGTTTCTTCAAATTATCCACCTTCAATCGAAGGAAGTAAACTACAGATATTGCTCAAAGGAGATGAGAGTGGCTAATTGCCAAAAGGTCACTTCACACAATTTCCAAAATAATGCCTTTCAAGAGTTCTAGCAAACTGGAGTCCAGTACAAACTAAGTGCTAAGACTTATTTAGCATCTGCTCAGTCCTTGCTATCATTTAGTGCACACATGTGAAACATTCTTAACTTCAAACTCTTTGAAGACACAGAATACTAAAACCCATCAACAACAATTATGCACCAACAAATATGATGACAGATGTATGGCCTATGAGAATATGAATACCTTGATACGGCATTGCTCTTGGGTCTTTGGAGTGCCTTCCCACTGGCTGATACTGGAAGTGCCCTGTATCCCACCAAAAAAAAAGGAAAACGAATTTTTTTTTAAATGAAGCAAATATGAAAAGCCTTGTGGGTTCAAATTGGATAAAACTCTGCTCATCGGGAATCCACATACCCTGGAGGTGAACATAACAATTGCTTGTTGAAACCAAATCAATTCAAGGCACAAGAGGATATGTCCAAGCACAAAATGTGCTAGCCAACAATTCTATAATCTTGGTTTGAAGATTGGAGGTGGCTGGATATTCTTGCACTTGATTTCTTAACTTTTATGCTCATGGATAAGGGGAATACTCTTCCAAAAGGGTTCTTCATTTACCCTTGTGGATAAGGGTTTCCAAGATGTTTAGGTAACACCAACCTTGAGAGCACCTGGAGGTCCTCTCCGTGCATTTACATAGGCAGCAATGTCACTCCAGATCTTGCTAGTGAAATTACTGCGCTCAAGTGCTCGGTACTTCTCTGCAAAAGCACTGAGCAGCACAATGGTGGCACCCTCGCTCCACTCCACTGCAGCTTCTCTGGAAAGTCTTCCCCTCCCTTTTGCCACAGTTGGACTGAATGTGGTTCCCGCTTCTTCTTCCTCTTCACTCTGCCGTCTCTCCTCCCCATCGTAATTATTCTCCTTGCCAAACCTAACCATGGCAGTTCCCAAAGCTCCTCCTCCTCCATGTTCTCCCCCCCCACCATTATTATTATTGTCATCCATAGCAGCATCCTCATACCCTTCTTGCAGCTTCACTCCGTCCAGCGATTCCAACGCAACATGGCCTCCTTCCACCGCATACATCTCAATCTTGGCTCTCCTCATCACCATATGCTCCGTATTCCCGCCTCTCACATCCCTATCCACATGATGCCGCATAACGTTGCCACCACCACCGCCCCCAAACATCTCCACCCGACTACCACTCACCACAACTCGCCCAGCAATGTTTTCCACCTCCTCCAAACCACCCATATTCTCCACCTCCTCTTGTCGACTCCCATGAGACTCCACTTCCTCCTCCTCCACCATTCGCTCCCCATACAAAACCCCACCTTTCTTAACCTCTTGTGTACCACCACCACCACCACGAGCACCAAGAGGAACAACATGACGAACTCCTCCTACACTCACCTCACGCTCTTCTAAACCTCCATCACTAGCAATTGCAACCTTCCTGGCCTCCGTAACCATACTCTGGGCTTCATGATCCTCCTCCACAATCCCACCGTCTCGCCTCTTCCTTGCCGTCCCCATCATCCCCATCCGCCTGCCCCTCCAGCTCCTCCTCTTCTTGTTGCCTCCCCACAACATGGTTAACAAAACCTCCGCCATTCCCCCCCATAATACTCAACCCGTCCGCACCCACCTCCTCCTCTTCCTCCTCCTCCTCAATCGCAGTCACCACGATAATGTTCCCCATAACTCCTCTGCCACCTCCTAAACCTGCTCATACTCCTGCTACAATTCTTGCTCGCCATCGTCGTCGTCGTCGTCGTCTTCTTCTTCTTCTTATTCCTTCCCTTCGTCTTCTTCTTCGTCACCCAAAACACTCCCCACTTCACTACAACTGCTTCATCTTCTTCTTCTTCTTCTTCTTTTCTTCTTGGCCAGAAATCACACGTTTTCAGGTGACCGGAATCTTGCAAATAGCGCACCGTTTAGGATTGATGCCCACTTTGCATACGATTGTGAGTTCAATTCCCCACTCCTAACAAATCATATAACCCCTGATACTCACTACTGGGCAGTGGGTAGGTAGGTAGATACAGGTGGAGGGAACCAGTTCAGGATGAGGCTGTTCAAGCCATTTTGGGGATGAAACAAAAACACATCCTCTTCCTTTGCCCAAGGATTTTTCAGCTCTTTCTGCCCCAAAATTTTCCCCTCCTACCTCCTAAACCTCATTTCTCACTCACTCCATCGCCAGAGCTTACTCACTCCATTGCCAAGGCTTTGGAAAGCTCCCAAGCTTAAGTAGTTCAGAGCTTCAAGGAAACACGAGACACAAGGCTTGAGGAAGATGGAGAGCTCAAAGTTGAAGGAATGTGTAGAGAAGGCAAGAAGAGCTCTTCATCCCAAATGCAGAAGTGGGAGAAGAAAGGTAAGCTCTTTCCTTTCTTTACATTTTTTTTTTTCTTGTCTATGGTTTTTTTTTTCTTTGTTTTTTTTCTTTTCTTCTACTTGAGAAGAAAAGGACAACGATTCTTTTTTCTTCTTTCGTTTTTTTGTTTTTATTTGAAGCGAAGAAGGTGATGACAAAAGTGTGTTGTCGCCTTTTTTCTTTCTTTTTCTGTTTTTTGTTACAAACAAAACAATGGCAACAAGCTTATTGTTGTCACCCAATTTTTCCTTTTTTCTATTTGGAACGAAGAAGACAACGACAAGAGGCTTGTTGCTGTCACTTTTTTTTGTCTATTATTCTTACCATGAACAAAACAACAACAGCAAGCTGTCATCACCTTTTTTTTCTTTCTTTCTACTTGAAGGAAAAATGGGTGACGGCAACAAGCTTGCTGCCATTGCCCATTTTTTTCTTCTTTTCACTTGAAGCAAAAATGGGCAACGACAACAAGCTTATTATCGTTACATTTTTTTTTCTTTTGTTGTTGTTGCTGCGAACAAAGCAACGACAACAAACTTGCTATTGTCGCCCTTTCTTTTTTTTTTCTGCTTGAAGTGAAAATGGGCAACGATAACAAACTTATTGCAAAGAAATCGACAACAACAAATCATCGGCTTCTTGTTTTTTTTCTTTTTCTTTTTCCTCAAGTCCTTTTGTTGTGAAGAATTGTTAGTTATTCATCAAAATTGACAATTAAAATGATCTAGTGGTTTTTTTAAATGTTTAGGGTTATGATTAACACACCCCTAAACTCCTTGATAGGCTCAACTACAAGTCCAAAGGTGAAAACAGCAGAAGGATAAGGAATTAGGGTATGCTCATTGGTTCACGACACTTCAAAGGTAGAGGGGCATGTTGAAGCTTCGAGATATGGACTAGAACTAGTGATAAACAGGTCACTTATTCACATGGGCTTGCACAAACCAAACAACAAGTTCATTAGTGCGTGATTGGAACATTTTTGGTGCATGGACGAATCACAAGAAAATATAAATTCACAAGACTCACCACGACCTAAACTTGGGAAAAGCCACCACCTTCCCCCTTATAGTATTCTCTATGCCTAGCCATGGGGCCTACACCCAAATGTCATTTTGTCCCAAGACTTCCCAGTTGTGAGTCCCGAAATTCTCAAAATTGGGTTTCCTACGACTTTGGAAGCCCATAATTTTTTTTGTAAACCTTTTATTGAAGTGAGGTCTAAAGCAAAGTTGTAGAACTCGTCAAAATCTTTTTGACGATATGTGGAACACCACTTGCACACAAGTAAATCAAGGTGATTCCCGACTTTTAATGGTTGGGAATCAAATTAGCACTTTGACTCCCGACCCTTCTTTTGGCCATAACTTATGTTTTAAGTACCCAAATGGGTGCATAACCCCATTTTAAACATTTAAATTCCAAGGGCTTTCCCATGATATAAGGAATTCTTCAATCTAATGAATTTTGACCCCTGCAATCGCCTTTTGAAGATTTGGGAGTCCATCGGGACTCTAACTCCCAAAGTGGGAGCCCACTTAGGAGTGTGTTGGTTCATTCCCTCACACTCTCCTACACTCTTGGGAACATGAAATGGGACTCCCATGCTTCACTTTTGGTCTGTACTTTTACAAACTCTTACCTTAATTATGAACCCAAAGCTAAGGTTACGACACTCTCCCTCACTAAAAGAAAAGGTTAATGTCCTCATTGACACTTAGAAATTATTTTTTCAATGCAATTGCTTTCATTTGGATCCTCGGCCATCGATTAGCGATTTCTATGGTAGGACTTTACTTCAAGTTAATTTAAGCATCCCCAAGTTTTTAACATTTTCTTAGCAAGTCAAGGGGGTCTCATGAAAAACCCTTATCCTTTGCTTCGTTAAAAGACCTAAACTAGCCTAATTGACAAAGCCCTCATTTGGGAAGCAATTATTCAATCCTTCTCCTCATGAAAAATTCAAACCAAGTTTAATATTAACCTAAATTACTTGATATGACTCCTTTTCCCAACCTTACGCCTTGATCACAACAGTGCCTGATTAAAGGTATGCATATCAAGGTACAAAAAACGATATTTAGGCTTTGCGAAAACCTAAATCCCAAGTTACACAATTATAGTATGCAAATGGGGTCATGATTTCCTGTGTTGGTCGCCACTACCAACCAACCCTTTGGGATGCACTTTAAGCTTGTGCGCGTCCCTACAAGCTCACCTTGCTTACCTTTTATTTTGAAGCTAAGGTTTTTTTTAAACCTTAAATGGGAATCTGATTTTAATTTGGGCTTACGCAAAAAAGTTCCATTTGTCCATGTCATTTAACAATTCTTTTAGTAATACTCATTATGTTCATGATGTAATCTCTTGAAATTTTTTAATTTTTATTTCACTTACAATTTGATGTGGTACATTTGTGTAATTTCTTGCCCCACTAAAAAAAAGGTGATGTTCTCATCACATTCTATGTTTCTTTTACTTCTCTGCCAATCTATTGTGGAATTTTTCTATGGTTTCTTAGGCATGTTCCATATCCGACTCATTCACCCAAGATGCCTCTATTGGATGGTATCCTTTCCACTTGACCAAGTACTCCCACTCTTGCCCCCTTAATTACATTGACTTGAGCACGACCTCCACTTCAAATTCTAATTGTTGTCAATGAGGTCAGGTGAAGGCCTTGAGTTGTGCTCTCGATTAAGCCTTGAGGCATCATAGGCAACCGACTTCAAAAATGAAACATGAAATATGGGATGAACTTAAAATTTTTCCAGTAATTCTAATTTGTAAGTGTTGAAAATTTTCTTTTCCAACACTTTGAATGGACTCACATATGAGCTTAAGAACTTGTAGCTCAAACCTTCTGGCAACCGGACATTTTTTTTATTCAACCACATTTCATTTCCTTCCTCAAAATTCACCTTTTATCAGAACTTGTCCACAAAATCCTTGTACCGTTTATGCACATTTTCAAAATTGGCTTTAGCCATCTCCCATAAGCACCGCCTCTCTTCATCAAGTTGTATGACCATTGGCACTTCCTCACTTACGTCACTTGGGGGTGGCCCATGTGCAGCCCAAATTATAAGCACAATGGTGACTTGCCCATCACCATTTGAAAAGGGGTGGCCCTTGTTGTTGAATGTTCTAAATTGTTGAAGTAAATTTTGGCCAACTCCAAATGGTCCACCCAATCTTGTCGATCCACCGTCACATAATTCCTTAAGAATTGTTGAATAACCAAGTTCACTCTTTCGATTTGTCCATCCATTTGAGGTTGGAATGAGGTGCCAATCTTTTAAATGATTTTAAGGTTGGAACCGACCTAGGTGGTTCCCAATCCAAAATTGCTTTCACCTTGTGGTTACCCATCTTCAAGCCTTCTTGGGTGATCCTATGTCCAAGGCAATCCACTTCCATCACCCCAAATTTGCATTTCTCGAACCTAGCCAATAACTTGTTTTCTCTCAACCTTTGGAACATTTTCTGGAAATGCTCCACATGTTTTTCCATAAAGTTGCTATAAATCAAAATGTTGTCTATGTATATGACCACAAAATCATCAAACCACTCCTTGAAAATGTCATTCATGAATGTGTAAAATGTGGCGGGTGTATTAGTGAGTCCAACAAACATCACTAAGAACCCGTATGAACCATACCTTATGTGATAACTGTTTTTTTCTGCAATTGGAATTTGGTAATACCCCAAACGTAGATCAATCCCACTAAACACTTTAGCTTTCAAAAATCGATCAAACAAATCATCAATTCGAGGTAATGGGTATCAATTTTTCATTATCACCTTGTTAAGGGTTCTATAATGCACACACATCCTTAACGTCTTGTCCTTCTTGTGAACAAAAAGGACAGGTGCCCCATATGGTGACTTACTAAGTTTGATGTATCCTTTTACAAGGAGTTCTTTTAGTTAAACCTTAAATTCCTTCAACTCCTCATGACTCATTTGATATGGGGCCTTGGCGGGAGGTGCCACTCTCAACGTCACCTAAATTGCATGGTCAATTCATCTTCTCGAAGGCAATTCATTAGGTAACTCTTAAGACATCACATCTGGAAATTCATCCAACATTTGTTTAACACAATTAAGAAGACTCACCAAGTTGGTAGTGTCCTTTGGCTCAAACTCGTCCAACACATGCATCACACACAACATGCCATAACCTCCCATGCATTCCTTTTCCAAAGTTTTTCCTAACATCAAACGGATGGTCGATCCACCCACATTAGGCACTTCATGTGCCTTCACCTGAACAATCCCATTTTTGGATGGGATTTTAACTAGCCTATTATGCCCTTCTATGAGCACATTGTTATGGGTGATGAATTCCATTCCCAAAATGCATTCCATTCCCCCTAAGGTGGAAACCAACAAATCCACCTTTCCTCTCCAATTCCCTAGTTAAAGAGGCATGTCTCTTATTTGCAATGTGATGGGATGGGGAACCCCATTCGCAAAATGCACCTCAATGGGTGCCTTGAATTCCTCCAACTGGAGCTCCATTCTTTCGGCACTTTCTTGGGTTATGAAATTATGGGAAGCCCCTATGTCTAAAAAACATAACATTTTTTGTTTAAAAACCTTCCTTTTTAATAAAATAAATCAATTACGTTCACTTAGGGCTAGGCGTGACGCGCTCCCAAGTCACGGGGGTGGAACCCACTTGAGGGTTTCACAAAGTCAAGTTGCGGAAAGTTGAACTTAGGTAGCACGCTCCCGGATTCCAACTCTAGAAAGGGGTAGAGGGTCGAGTTGGGAGCCCCGGGATTAGACTAGGAAGAAGGTTTAGTAGATCAAGCATGAATCTGCATCAAAAACAAACCACCCACGTGGTTAGTTCACATCCCGGGACCTCTTTGGGTGTTGGGACTTGCCACGGGCACTTGGACACACAAGACTCATCACGGCCCGGACTCGGGGGAAGCCACCACCTTCCCCCATATAGTATTTTCTACGGCTGGTCGCGGAGGCTACATCCGAATGGCACAAATTCCCGAGACTCCCGAAATGGAGTCCCGAAATTGTCCCGGCGGGACTCTCGGAACTTTGAACCGCCATAACTCCCGACTGCAGAGTTG
>Ga0116231_10001024_pt1 | contig 55106 bp, 45 predicted proteins | sample S1TSphgellanicum_2_FD_89695 | JGI IMG/M metagenome (GOLD analysis project Ga0116231, IMG submission 89695) | Host-associated microbial communities from peat moss isolated from Minnesota, USA - S1T2_Fd - Sphagnum magellanicum MG | ecosystem: Host-associated > Plants > Peat moss > Unclassified...
AATTGAAGGCAAAACAAGTTCATAAGAAAATTCAAAACCAACAATTTTTTTTGCAAAAGTGGAGTAGTACCTATAGGTGTTTGTTTAATCGGTCTTTGGGTGTCAAGCATTTTTAAATTTAGTATCTTTTGATTTTGTGATGATTTTGCAAAATTTGAATTGGCAAAAAACTCTCTTCCATAACAAATGGAAAGCTAAAATTTGGCAATCTAGATAGGTACGTACCACAATGTCAGCAAGCTAGAAGAATGATCACTTCTTCTAGTTCATCTCCATCTATTTCTAAAACAGTCTTCAATTATTAAAGAAATTTGAAAACTCACCTTGAGTCTCGCACTGTGTTACATCTTGTATTTTGATTTTCACCCTGAGTTCGGTGCAGTGGTAAAGTCACCCTGAGTTAGATGATTTTGGGAAAACACAGGGTGAGTTGAGGTTACACTATGTGGACTGTCCAACTTTTGGACAGTCAATTAACTGAGCATTGGGGGAGGTAGCACTGGGGAGAGGTGGTGCCGTGGAGTTGGCAGGGTTATTTCATGAACTCATAAGGCCAGGGGGGGTAGGGGACACAATTTTTTTCCAAAAAAAACATTGGGGCTATTTGGGGGTTTTGATTGGAAGCAACGTTTTTTACTGCAAAAATCTCACCCAATGGCAACCCTAAGATTAACCCTCATGATCATATTCAAATTGGAGCTAGAATTACAAAATCTACAATGTGACTATTTATGGGGCAAAATTTCATAACTTGGTGATTTGTTATTCAAAAAATGAAAAAAAAATGAAAACAAATTATTCAAGGGTTTTTGACCCTTTTTTGAAATAAAAAAATCAAATTATCCACATCTAGACCTAGGCACTTCCTAGGTCACAACTTGTAGCAGCACATTTGTAAAAATGCTATAGCCCACCTAAGGATAGTTGTCATTTAATGTTAATTAATGTCGAGGATCCTTGCCAGTGGACCTACTTGAAGAATTTGAACAAGACAAAACCCCTTATCAAACACATGTGAAAGGAATTGAAGTACACATAAATGTTTAATCTAGGAGGAGGTGGCAACAAAGTTTGGCCATGCTAAGAGTGTCCCCTCACCCTTAGAGCATCTCCAGCTAGTCACTATGAAAAATGCTTTTACCCTAAAGCTGTTGGCCATAATGGAGGGGTTGCCCATTGTTTGTAAAGGAAGATCCAAAGCAAACCCCTATGATTTTTTTTGGCATGAAAATGGCTATCATTTGTTAAAAAAAGAAGAACAAATGGCTATGATTTTTATCAATTTTTTTTGTTTGGCAACCGAAAGCTTCCAAAAACAGTTCATTTTTGAGTTTCAGAATTTTAATGTCTCTTTTTGGCGAAAATTTTTGTAGTAAAAAAAAAGCTAATCAACAATGCATTTCTTTGCAAGCTCTATCCCAAGCATCCTTTGCAAAGCTCTGTCCCAAACATCCTTTTTCTACAGCAAACATTCTTTGTTGATCTTGTTCTTCTACAACTTGTTTACTTTGCAATTGTCGATGGTAGCAACAACTATTGGATGGGCTTGCGCATGCACTTGAAGATGAAACTATAATTGATCTTGTGTTTGTTGCATTGTTGTTGCAAGTACCAAATCTCTAATGGCAAGCAAGAAGGCAACATGGAGGGTCCATCCTTGGTCATAGACCAAATATGTTCGAAAGTGTGAACTTGGCCATACTCAAATTTTGTGTGACTATTTTGATGTTGTGATTTAGTCTATGACAATCATCTTTTTCAGTGTCGATATCAAATGCATCACTCATTGTTCCTTCGAATCATGGAAAGCATATGTGCACATGATCCTTATTTTGTTTAGAAGAGAAATGCATGCGATGTTCTAAGCTTGAGTTCGATTAAAAAATGCACAAGTGCTTTGTGCATGCTTGCATACGATCAAGCTGCTGATGCATGCAATGAGTATTACAATATTGGAAAAAACATATCACATGAATGTTTCAAGCACTTTGTGAGAGCAATCAAGGAAGTTTTTAATCCAAATTCCTAAGGCAACTAGCATGACCAAATTTGGAGATACAAACGAGAGTGAATGCAGATAAAAGGTGGCTAGGCATGTTTGCTTCCTTGGACTGTATGCAATATTGTTGGAAAAAGTGTCATGTTGTTTGGTAGGGTTTGTTCATTGATAAAGATGCAAAAAAATCCATCATTTTGGAGGCGATAGCAAATCAAAGGTTGTGGATTTGGCACACCTATTTCAATTTGCCAAGAGGCAACACTGACCTGAATGTTTTAGATAGGAGCCCTCTAATCCGAGGTTTATTGGGGGGTGCAAGTGTTGACCTTCAATTTCAAAGTAAATGGCAATGTACATCTTCATTACTATTTGCTTGTAGGTGGGATCTATCTACAATGGTCCTATTTTGTACCCACCATACACAAATCACAAAGAGAAAAATGTTAGAAAATTTCCAAAATGCAAGAGGTAGCTTGCAAAGATGTTGAGCATTGTTTTAGTATATTGTAGTTGAAGTGGCATATTATGACTAATCTTTGCTACTTGTGGGATTATGTTGTAATTGTAGATGTGTTGATGACATGCATCATACTATACAACATGGTAATCAATGATGAACAAGGGGAGGTCTTGGAACTAACCATTGAATTGTAGCATGACATTTAGTTGAGAAGGGGTTTGACATTTGTATAATACATTTAAGGCACAAAAAAAAACAAAAATCAAGTGGCATACTACAATTTGAGGAATGATCTAGTGGATCACCTCTAGGCATTGAAAGGCCTTAATCATCTTTGAACTTTTTTATTTACACAAATTTTTCATTTTATTGTGTCCAACATTTTTCCAATTTTCTTGTTAGTGGGTTTAGCTTGCCAAATCCAAAACATTGTGATCATTTCCTTCTTCTGTGATATTTGTGATTAGTGATATCCTTGTGGCAGGGGTGGAGGACTATTACTCCACTTGGTTTTGGTGTCACTATGTTGGTTTTTGCATTATTGTGTTTAAAGTGATTTCAAAGTAGATGTTATTCTTCTTGCCTTCAAAGATGAAAATATTCATGTGCTTCATGGGATTGCAATTGATCATTGAGCATGGAAAAAACGTCCATCATACTTTGGTTTCAAATGATGGCGGTCCTTTCTAAAGTTGTTACTGCCATGTTTGTAATAACGCGAACTTGGGCGTTGATGATGTTATTTTCTATTTGTTTCTTGTCCTTTTGGTCTTCTTTTTCCCTCTTGCAGCCTTGTGGCCAATTGGAAGGTGGACTCATATTGGGGGTGATGCTTGCAACGTCAATCCCCTACACCCATCATTGTTGAAATTCATGGAATCACCAAAATTAGCCTTCCTTTTCATTAATAGTGATGTTTTTTTCCTTTATTTTCAAAGGTTAGCCCATCAAAGTATGTCTTTCAAAACATACCAAGCATGAATGAAGGTGAATGCTTGATGGTTTGGGTGTTTTGTCTTGCACAAGTTAAGAGCTTTTTGCAATGTATCTTCAGTCCTTGTCCTTTATTCACAAACAACAAGCATGGTTATGTAGTGTCCTACAAACTTGGTAACATCATGCTCGATGATGCCCCATTTTGTTTCCAAACACCTTGTAGAACTTGGAGCACAACTAGTAGGATGTGATTCATTGAATCGATTTTGCATTCGGTCCCAAAATGTTGCAAATTTTTGCCTGTTCCCAATCACCAAGTCTTGTGATGCGTGGAGCAACAAGCAACACAACTGCTATTCTTCATCTACAACATTTTTTTTTCCTTTTCTTGCTTTTGATTGCAAGTGTGCAAGGTCATTGGTTGTTGTACATGCTTCAACAATGCTCAACACTGCCATTTTGCTCACGGTGACCTTAGGAATGTGCTTTAGCATGACGCCTCAATCAATCTCAAATGTGGAGATGGGAGAGAAGATTTTTGGCGGAACTACAGTGATATTTAGTTTGTAAGGGCAACAGTGGGGTGCCATCCTATCTGTTTTTTTAGGCTGTCATATTTTTTTGCCATTGCCAGGATTATTAATGTACTCATGTGGAGATGCTCTTAGGCCTGCTTTACACTAGGAGTCAAGGCCAAAAAAACTTGGGGCCAATTTTGGGGTTGCAAATTGGCCTCCCAAATTTGATGGTATCCTTTTTTCAGCCTTGGGGCCAATACAAGGCCATAAAGTTCAGCATTTACTAGTAACTTGGGGCAGACTGAAAAGTTTTTTTCTCTTTCAGCCTTGACTCCTAGTGTAAAGCCCTTGGGGCTGATTTCCACTTTTGCACCAATAGGAATGCTTGATTTGGGTTGAACGTTGGCCCTGACTCCTAATGTGAAGTGGGCCTTAGACTTTACCCATTGTAAAACACAAACTGACGATTTTCACAAATCTAAACATACTCAGATGGTTGTGCAAGGCATATGAAACGGAGGATCTTACGCCTGGGTCACAATAGCAAGGGGGGATCTTACATGTAGGCATAAGATCCTTCTCAATCTTAAGGAGTAGTTAGTGAAGTAGGTGTACACCCTAATATCTCTCCTCTTTGTTAGGAAATATGTTCATTGATATAAGGTGCCCTCCAAATACATTAGGAATTTTTTTTCCTATTGATTTAGGTTTTCCATATTGAAAGGTTTATGAACTGAGAGTGTAGGAATGATATAAGGTGCCCTCCAAATACACTAGGAAATTTTTTTCCTAGTGATTTAGGTTTTCTATATTGAACAGTTTATGAACTTGGAGAGTAAAAATGACTTCAAAGAGCATGTCTGCCAAATGATCAAAGCAAATGATAATCACAATAAACATGTATGGAAAAACTTGTGTTTGTACTTCCAACATGTGGACTCTAAGGCTCTTATTTTCAACTATGTATGTTTTGTTCATTCTTTGGTTTTGGAAAGAGAAGTCAAAATTCTCATATGAGGTGACAATTTGGTGCTTCATTTTGTTTGTCACAGTCAAGTTTTTGAACAGGTTTGTTGCAGTGTTGTGCATGTACATGGTTTGGGACTTACACTCTGTGTAAGTGTAAAAATAAATTTATTTATATAATTTTACGTGGTCCGATAAAACTATATATATATATATGATTTTACATGGCTCTGTAAAACAATGTACAAAATGTGATTTTTACTTGAGGAGATTCAAAAAAAAATCAGCATTCAAGGGTGGGGGGGGACCTCAGTTTTTGTGGTGAACTGAGTTTCACCCTGTCTCTCCATTTTCTTAGCGCCTCCATTACTGCTCCTACTTGTAAAGCCACTATAATTAGTCTTGAACCTTGTGCATTAAATGCTGATTTTCAACATTTCATTCCCAGATCTAATAAATTTCCTTGCTTTATGGATACTCCTGAAAGAAGGGTTTGGGGTGAAAGGAGGCCCAAAGACAGTGACTTCACAAATAATTTTAGTATTTACGCTGGCCTTGTGTAAGTGTAAAACAAAATATATACACTGCAAGAGGATAAGTGTAAGTGTAAAAAATTTGGCCGTGTAAGTGTAAATAATTTACACTTACATGCACAACATTGGTTTGTTGGCCTTGCCTACCAAGGCAAGAATATTGCATATAGATTCGTTATTGAGTATAGTAGCTTAAGGGATTTTGGCCACTGGTCGTAGTTCTATTTTTATATGAGGATTTTTGAAAGATGATATTTTGGCTTGTGTTGAAACTTGAGATTAGTTATAGAATTATGACATGTTGAAGGATTTTGGTTTCCTTTGAAGGATTTTTTTGAAGATTATATTTTGGCATGGTGAAATATTTGAATTTCCATAATTCTTCTTTTGCCTTCTGATACTTTTAATGTAAATTGCAAGGCGACAGTGTGACACACCCCTTGTTGACCTGGTGTACATTTACTAGCTTTGAGCAAAGGTAGTGACACCACATAGAATCATGGTTAGTAGATGAAAATTAAACACAAAATATGAATTTTAGTATATACGAGTAGATACATAGCAACCCGAGTATGCTGGTATTGGCCAACTTTTGCTTACCCTTTGTATTAAGTCATATATCCTATCAGATTCTTTACGTTCCTTCAGAAAAGAATTATTTCTGCACTTTTTTTTTTTTGAAATTTTCAACATTTCTGAAAAGAATATAATTAATGTGGTACTCGCCCAGGTACTACAGTAGTATAATTGCTAAAATGCAAATTTCAGACAAATAATGGATTATGTGACCTAGCAACCACCAGTGCACCATCCAGTGAACCGGGTTTCACCTTGGTAACCTATCTCATAATTTCAATTACCAAACTACATCTACTTGTCAAAGTCTGTGAAGCCAATTCAAGCCAATCTGTAAAGCAAGTTATAAGCTAGGTTTGGCAAGGTAAGCCCAAGTATATAGTTTGGAAGATTTTGAGGTTTCTTGAAGTTGCATTGAAGGAAAGAGCTCAAGTTCATACACAGCTTCCAAAATGTGTTCTAGGGAATCTGTTAGTGGTCTTTATCTAAGAATCTACAACAGTATTTTACATCCCAACTTTACATTGGCTTTGCCAAAATCTGGAGCGTTGGATGTATTAGAATCAAAGACTATTTTCATATGCACTGCCGACAATTTTTTTGAATCTTCTACTTCTGGGAGATTCTCTAACCTCTAGAAGAGGTCACACTTTGTATCTGAGATTGAGCTTGAGGGGGCAGCTGCTCATCAGCACATCCAGATGCGCCATTGATTGCATTTGTCTCCTCTTTCACAGATATGAATTGATGGTAAGCATCAACCATTGTTTTGAATATTGGCTCAGAGTGATGGAGCGAATAGAGACCACAGCCGTCATTATCACCTTCAGGTGATCCCTTGCGTTTAAATTTGGACCTTTTTGCAGTGATTGCAATCGCCAGATCATTTGGGAAGAGAGTCCGCCACACAAATGCATGAAGGAGGGTCAAGCAGAAGAGAGTGAAAACTGTGGTTGATGAGACAAAAGAAAGCACTATGGCTAGGCCCTTCGCAATCCATGTACTTGCCTCATGACAATAGAGGATTGAAGCTATGGAAGCTGCAGTCATTGGAAATGTGTATGCCCACCAGGCAATTGAGAATCTGATAACAACAAAAGCCCAGATGCAGATAGATTATCAGTGAGAGTCTCAGAGAGAAAATGCATTATGACACTTAAAAACTCCAAATGTTTTATTTCCAAAGACTGTATTGCAACAGAATGGTTGTGTGCTGAACAAACTTACTTGAACCCTCTGAAGAAGTTGATGCGAACGACAAGGGATGAGTAGAGGAAAAGGGCCACAAAGAACACAAGTCTTGAAACATAATCGAAATGACCCACAATCTTCATCCATGCAACACTGGCAGCACTTGGGGCTGCAACAAATAGGAAGAAGACTGGATGCAGGTCCTTGGGCAGTGTCTCATTTGTTGGCAGCCTTTGATAAAGAGTAACAAAGAGCACAAGATAGTGTGCAAGACCGACAGCCCAGAAGAAGATTGCTGGCTCATCCCAACCTACAGTTGCTGCAAGAATTGAGCCTACAAAGTTTCCAACCACGGACAGATGTGTGGAAGGGTTAGCAACTTTGGAGAGGCGTCTGTCACCCCCAGAAAGCCATTGTCCATAGATTTTGAGCTCCAGTAGAATAATGGGAGCCATAAGCACACACCACACTGCAGGATGTAAAGACTTTGTGATGACAGGTGGAACTCCAATTGCCAGAAACATTCCAGCAATCCAAGGTGCAAAGAAGAAGTTGACACGAACGGGGTGATGAAATTCACGCCTCACAGCTTCAAAGAAGTAAATGAATTTCAGCATGTAGATGAAGAAGACAACGATGAGAGACAACACAGAAAGGCTCCACAAGTAGAGGTTGATGCAGCTGGGGATATGGAGAAATGCCAAATCTGGAGATGATGCCAGATTCTTCCAAAGAATGGATTGACTTCCGAGTCCAAGAGTGACACCAAAACACCCAATTGGAAACCGCAGCAGGAATGGCCATTTCTCATCTGGTGGCAGCAACAGGTTTTCTGAGTCCTGCAATTTTCAGGGAGCAACAGCAGCAGCAGCAGCAGAACACCCAACTGAGTACATAGTACATACTGAGTAAGCCCTAAACCTCTTTGCAGAAACAGCAACAGAGAGATGGCAGTAGAAGAGAAGAGGCCAATTTCTTCAAGACCCAGTGCTGATCCAGTATGCTACTTACCTTGGGAACTTCCAGCTCCGGTCCTTGGAGGGCATCGAAGTAGCGTCCAGCACTCACAGCCGGCTGCAAGCCAGACTCATCAACAGCATAAGGACAGTCTTCGCAGCTCTTCTCCTCATCGATCACGAGATCCGCACACCTCCTGGAATAGGTTTTGGTGAATTGCTTCTCTAGAGGACCGGAGAATTTCTTCGATCGCGTCCTGAACATGTCGTAAGTGTCTGGAGCGTTGCTTGGGGTTTTGGGTACTGTCGGACTCCCATCCTCATCATCTCCTGCTGCACCACGGCTTCGAAAGCGCGTGAAGGAGCGAGGAGGCACCCGGGAAGCAGAAGCAGAAGATCTGAACCTGCCGGTAGCAAAAGAAAGAGCTCTACGCTTTGGAGGATCCCCGTGTTGCAGCGCCGCAATGGGTTTACAAGGCATTGTGGGTTGAGACTCAAGAAACGGGGGTTTGCGTAGTTCCACAGAATGGAGGGCTCTTGCAGATGCTTCAGAAGTCTCCAGCTCTCTTCCATTGCTCTCAGCAGCTGAGTCCCGTTGTTGTTGTTGCTCATGTTGGCAGGCACCCAGTTCCACATCAACTTCTTGCATGCGAGGAGGTGTTGGTACCAGAGCTCTAGGAGCGTTGAGAGCCCGCTTGATCGATGCACTTCGCATAGCCGGATACCTGTAGCTAGATGCCGGTGCTGGTGGTGGTCTGTGTACCCCATGCTTGAATCTGTCTTCTGTCTCCCTCTCAGTCTTCAATGGTTTCAGAGGCGGTGTGCGATCCGAGAACGATCTTCCAACTGCTGAATCTAGTGCTAGCAAGTAAGGATCACGCCAGAGAGAGGACGCGGTTTTTTCAGAGATGGGTTTCCCAAGAGACGTCAGGGGAGCTGAAGAAGAAGAAGAAACAGAAGAGGGAACCACATTGTCAGCGTCACTGCTGATAGGAACCCAAAGAAACGTGGATTTCTCTGTCTCTGTTGCACTCGGCACCTGTTCTGCTGCTGGTCTTCCATGATCATCGAAGCCTTTCTTCGTCTCCGTTTGTGCATCTCCCTGCAGACTGCTGGTCCTCTCCACAGGAATGGAGTCCATATCAAAATCGCGACCACTACTAGAGCCTGCTGACGAACAAGAAGTAGCCGCAGTTGTTCTGCTGGGACCGTCTCTCCTGATGTCGGACATGATTCGGAAGGAGTTGCTGCTGCTGGAACGTGAATGCTGCTGTCTTCTTCGGCCAGAATCTTCCGACACCACCCACACTTCTCTGATGGGTGAACTTGCTCCTCCTGAATGGATTATACCAGACAATCCGTCCACAGTTCTCGTTGTTGTCTCATGATGCTGCTGTTGCTCTTGTTCTTCACCATGCTGCGGCATTCCAGGGTGCTGCTGATCCTCCACCTCCCGTCGCAACTCTGCTGCCATATTCTCTCTCAGCTTAGATAGCTACGTAGCAACTGGTTTTGCTTCTCTACAAATCAAACGTACAAAACCAACTCATCACCGAAAAAAATAAAATGAACGCACTCCGATAACTGCATCAAAAACAACTTCTCATTGAGCCCGTACAGCAGCAATACAAACAAAACCCAAAAGCAACAAAGAGAACGTCATCAACAACCCTATTTAAATACCAACATTCTTCTTGCACAGTTGTTTGTAGATCACATTATTGTATAAAAAGATTAGCAGAGAAAAAAAGAGCATTGAAACACACAGTGACCAAAAAGCTTTACACGTCTGCAAGCTTCTTACAACTGCCAAGAAGCAAATCAGCACCTGAAGATCAGAGAGAGCAAGAGCGACTTGAGAAGTGGTGCTACAAAATTTTCAGTGGGAAAAATAAATAATAATAAAACAAAATAATAAAACCAAAATGTAGCACGCGATTTCAGGGGAATTACTTAACTTGGAGCGAAGATTTAGCTGACACAAAACCAGAGCAAAAACCCCACGACAAACGCGGCAAAAAACAAATGGGACTAGAGCGCGCAGGCGGCGGGAGAGAAGAGGAAAGAGACGAGAGGGACGGACACAAACAGAGAGCGCCAAAAGGTAGCTGTGCTATTCCGCTTTAGAATGTCTTGTTTTCCGGCCTCGTTCCACTGGCGGAAAGTATGGAATGTTCATACGTTTTGTGTCCCGTGTAAAATCACTCGCGGAACTCAACGTACAGAGAGCCAGGAAGAACATAGGGACACACATGAGAGCGGCAAAACGTGGCTGCTATTCAGCGGCGGAATGTCATTTTTTGGGGCCTCGTTCCATTGGCTTGCTGACGGCGGAAAGTACGGAATGTTCATAGCTTTCCCTTTCCACTCGTGTAAAATCAGGACCAACGCAGGGACATACAGGAGAGCGCCAAAAGGTAGATAATATTCCGCGGCGGAATGTCATATTTTGTGGCCTCATTTCACTGCCTTATTTTTACGGCAGAATGTTTGGAATGTTCTTTTTCTTCTTTTTCCGGCGTCCTAATTCCACTGGTGTAGTACAAACAGGTGCGGAACTCAGCTCACACGTGTCAGTACAGACTCAGATGAACGCAAGGACACACGAGAGCGCCAAAAGGTCGTTGCTATTCCGCTGCGGAATGTCATGTTTTCTGGCCTTGATCCATTGGCTTATTTGCGGCGGAAAGTGCGGAATGTTCATAGTTTTGGCGTCCTAATTCCACCGAACTCACACGTGGCAATGCGCAACTCCATTCACACGATGCTGAAATTACTAACCTCTTAACAGACCCCCACTGAATAATTACAGGCAGTAATTTATTTTCCAACAAATTTGTTATTTTTCCAACAAAATATTTGGGAATTTTTATTTATTTATAGTTTGAATTTGAGTAATTTGCTAATTTTCTGGGGAATTTTATTTTTTAATATCAGAGAATTGAAGGGAAAAAAAAACCTAATGACAAGGATGAGTCCGACTGTCTGCCAAGAAAATTTTGATGAAAAAAAGTGGATTGATAAGTTTAACACAATAAATAGTAGTAAATCACATCCAAACCTCTCATTTGTTATGGATGATTACAACTGTAGTGCAAGGGCAGCTTCAACACCTCTGTCCAATAATTAGTTAGTTTTGAAGATTCAATTTCGAAAATTAAAATATTCCAAAATATTCCAAAACATTTTTCATTTTCCTTGACAAGAATTTGTTCTTTGTAAAAGAAATTGTGAAAATTTCAGCATTTTAAAAAATAATATAATTTGTGCCAAAGCTGCCAAGGTATTAGGGTATTCTTTTGCTCATTTATTGGAGAGAATTGGCATTCGTGTTATATTGTAGTATCATATTAGTTCCCTTTCAGGTTCAATGGTAGTTAAATTATTTTTGAAAATGTCCAAAAAATTAGAAATTTGTTTGTTCAAATTCAAATTTTAAAAAATTACAAGGAAAAAAAAATGCAAAAAAATTGGTGAAAACCTATGAGCCTTTTGTTTTAGCTAGTCCACCATTGTAGAGCAAATATCCAATAATTGACAACATTTTTCTATCTTATAATTTGGTGGACATTATTGTAATACTTTTTCAAATTCAGTGATAATTATATTATTGTTGGAAATGTTGAAAATTTTAAGAAATTATCTGTTTTGAAATGTTGAAATTCAAGGAAATGGCAAGGGAAAGGCAAAATACAAAAATGGTGGAAACCATTGTTATGCATGTAATAGAGTAAATAGCCATTTTGCACACCGTGTAAAACTATGTATGCCAAATTTTTTGCATATACATTTCATGTTGTGTATATATTTTCAATATACACTTACATGATATTGTGCAACTGTAAATCACAAAGCAATTACCCTTATGAAAATATTTGCACTACATTTTTATCATTGTCGATTATGGTTTGCAAAAAAAATGAGGATATTCCATCATAAACTTGTCATTCGTAGTTGTGGGTTTCTAAGATAACAAAGGAAAAAAACCACAATGAAAGCAAGATGACAATGGGGGAGCTTATTTGAAATAAGTTGATGATGAAGTTTGCAATAATGTTAGGAGTTGCAAGATGATCATGATGTCACCATTTTAAACTTGCAAAAATTATAATGAAAAGAAACGACATGAGAGAGCTCATTCTAAACCTTGTGTTGTTTGCAAGATCAAAATGAAAGACAATCACAAGAAAAGAAAAAGGAAGTGCAAGTAGACAAAAAAGAGTAAGAAATAATTAGTGAAAAAACTCACTTGAAACATGTTGTTACATTAATGAACAACTTCTAAATAAATGGGAGCAATATTAAAAACTCATAAGATCACCATGAAAGAAACTTTGCAAGATATATTGTTCCTTCACACCTAACTTTTTCTTCTCTCCCTCTTCTTTGCTCTTGCCTACCATTGGCTCCTTTCTTGTTCCTCCTTTCTTTGTTGAGCCAACCTCACTTCCATATCTATTTTTTTGAAAGATTTTTTTTAAAAAAATACCATATTGCATATGTTGTCTGTTGTATTTATTTATTTATTTTTCATTGTTTTATATGGTGTGTAAAATTGTATCAATGTATGTTTTTTTTATAAAAAATTACCCTTACACTTTAAGCATCTATATTTTTTATATGCACTTACATTTGTTTGACATGTATGTCAAAGACCATATACATGCCCAACATTGATGAAAACCCATGAAATTCTTGCTTTTGGCCAATCCACCATTGCAAAGTAGGTATCCAATAATAGACAACATTTTTTTATCCTATAATTTGGTGGAACATTATTTCTTCTCATTTTTGCAAATAATAATAATAATAATAATGTGTTGTAAAAGGTTTCATTATGTTAAAGGTTCAAAGTCAAGCCAAAGGAGCTAGTTATATTCAATGCCAAATTTTCATAAATTATTTTTTTATTGTCAAAATGGATTTTGAAAAATAAAATAATTATTTGATGCCCAAGTGCCAAACCTAAAATGGTACCACAACATGTCTCCCCATTTTTGCAAAAAGAAGTAGTAAAAAATGTTATAATAGGTCTGATTATGTTAAAGCTTAAAACTTAAAAGAACTTGCCAAAGAAGCAGCCTATATTTATTGCTGAAATTTCATAAATCATTATATTTATTGGTGAAATGAAATTTGAAAATATAACAATTATTTGGCCCTTGAGTGCCAAACCTGAAAGGGTATTAAGGTATTTGGGATACAATTTTGGATTCAACTTGGATTTTTTTGGGGTGATAGCTGAACACTTAGCTGAACTCTTTTTAGGTCTCATTTTATTTTAATAAAAATTCATTTTGTGGTCAAATTACCTAACCATGTAATAACACAATTTGTGCGACAGGTGAGAGGTCTTGTTGTTAGAGCATTTTGCCTTAAACCTTGGGTTTTGCCGTTGGATCCCAAGGCAAAATGCCTTTGCAATAAGAGCTACCACTATACACAACATCCCTCTCACTCCTACTACATCTTACATCTTGTGATCTACATATGTTAATCAACTATAAGCTTTGTCTTGTGCTTTGCAATGGGTACCTAGAAGCCCACCCGTGAGAGACACACTCCTAAAAGGGGCCACGGTGAACCAGCACCCACCATTGCACCATCCACTGGATGCCCATTATTACTCAATTGTGGATGAACGTCAACTGAGTTAATATTTCGTTTCACCTTATAACCATTTTTGTAAAAAAATACATCTCATATATAGTTAGATAGGTAAGAAAATAGGTAACTATTAGGTAAGTAGATGATTTACACATAGAGGTAAGGGCTGTTTTTACTACCTATCTAATAACAACCTGCTTGTGTGTGGTTAGTAATAAATAGGTGGTTAAAAAAAGCAACTGAGCTAACCACCATGGTTAACAAGGGAACTGATACCCAACAGAAAACTGTTCCTGACAACTTACCATCCATCCTTCATGGTGCGCTGGTGGGTGCTGGTTCCCTGTGGCCCCTAAAAGGAGGACTCAGACTCAGCTAGGTATTGTGTTGTTTAGGGTTGGAATGGTAGAATTGGCCACCAAGGGCGCCCTTCTAAGTTGAAAAAAGCCGTTGCTCCGGCAGAGGCATATATTTATGTAGATGCGTGTTGGAACTTGCCATAATGTGATTATTTAATAGCCATTATTATCTATCAGCCACTTGTTATTAGATATTAATAAGGCATTTTCAAACTTATACTATGGTCCACAAAATGGATGTATAGGCTATGCACCACAATTTTTCAGCTCATATGAAGTTGATTCAACCTTCCTCTCTTCTCTTCACGTTACAAATCAAAGCTATTTGGCATTGAGTATAATTGTGCAGGTGGTTGTTGTTGTTTGAAAATATCCAAATTGTACGAAGTGATAGCCTTTCATCAAGCACTAATAATAACGCTTAAGATTTGTTGATTGTAAGGTCCAAGTTGGAATCACACTAGAATGAGCACAACTATGAAGGTGTCCTCATTCTTGTCATGAAGCGGTGTTTCAAAAGGGCAATGTAAATCGTGTTGTTTCAAAAATTGGATTACTTGCATATCATGTTTTTGTTTTATATATTGATTCCTTCAAATTTCGCCACATTAAACCCTATTCTTTTGCATGTTAAATATATACAAACTCAATGTAAATCAAACTCATAATGTTGGTCATTGGTTTATTTTGTCCAATGGGGTCCATGAATAATTATATTTCTTGCTTGTAGTTTTAATTTGTATTCATTTAATAGTTCCTTGATTTGGTCTATGCATACTATTATTTTGGTTGTTCTTGGTGTATCAAAATACGAAATGTGAAGAAGTTATTGTTCATGGGGTCTATTTCAGATTTAAGGCTTCATGGATTATTGAAAAATATGATAGGCCTTTTCCCTCACAAATCATTGCAAACTTTGTGTGTAGTTATGTAAGGTAGATATAGACCATTGGAAAAATGGATTAAGTTAGGTGAAAGTGCAAGTAAACAATGATCTTATAATGAGCACTCACATGAAGCATGCAAGAGGTACTTAAATCAAAGACTAAAATGAAAGGTCCCAAATTGGTACGGAATGACAAGATTTTGGGTACATGAGTTCAAGAGTTAGATGATTTGGTAAATCCTTAATAATATTTGCTGTGGGATCTAGGCATGTAGGGTTGAAAGTTGTTTCATCTAATTTTTAAATAATGAAAAAAACTGGAGACAATTCTTGGGGATAATCTTACTTCTTAGAAGATTGCTCTAAAATATAGGAAGCAAGTATGTCCATCAATTGTTTAATCTTGTTACAAGTGTGCAAACCAATTTCCAGTGAAATCTTTCCTTTGATACTTTTGTCTAAAAACATTTCGTTGTCATTTTAATAAGTTGACATTGGATAATGTGGATGCCATTTGTATCTCAAATCATATTTGAGTAAGAAAAAATGATGTATTTGCCTTGACTAATGTCATATTTAAGTTTTATTTCTTAGGAGGATTTTCACCACATTAATGTTTTATGTTATTTGAGGCACTTTGTGAAAGTGAGTTGTGGATGTTATGAGTCATGTATTGCATTCACAGACTAATAACGTCCTGGTGAATAGAGTCTTATTTGTTTACAATTCTAAGGTTCACAACTATTTCTTAAACATTTCTTGAATTGGTTTCTTAAACATTTCTTGAATTGGTTTCTTAAACATTTCTTGAATTGGTAGCTTTAAATTATCAATGTGCTCTTCAACTTTATTTGAAAATTACTTTGGTATTAGAGTTATCTGTAAAGTCGCGTGATTAGGGGGAGAGAACGGCCAGTTTTGGCAGAATAGGGCATCAAACACATAACTGGGAATGAAAATTTTACAAATTGAAATAACTGGGACCGAAACTAGTTTTTTCACCAATTTTGATGGTAAATTGAGTTTCATCCTGTCTTTCCTTTTTCCTGAGCCCCTCCACAGCTGCTACCTACATATATTTTCACTGCTCCTACCTGTACAATTACTCTCGAACCTTGTGCATTAAATGCTGAGTTTCAGCATTTCATAATGAGAAATTTCCTTACTTTGCAGATACCACTGAATAAGGGATAGGGGGTGAAGGAGAGGGTGACTTTACAGATTGTCTGTGAAAAACCTGATGGGGGCTTCCCAATCTTTGGAGCCAATTTCAAATGGGAGGTAGTACATCTTATGATTGAAGTTTGGTCAGCCAACTATGGCATGATGTACACATTCTTTTCATCAGCTTCTTGAAAACTTGACTTTTATGTTGTTCTTGGATAATATGAGTTTTGTCACCAATGTCCATAGTAGTAGTAGTAGTAGTGGTTGTTGGTTTTTAAAAGTTATTCTTTAATTTTTTTTACATTTTTAATTTTTTTATTTAATTATATTTTTGACACAAATGGAGAACTCCATTGCAACGGGAAAGCCAGTACACTGTGAAAGATGGGGAAACTCAACCCCAGTTCCAAAGACCTGGAATTACCATATAAAACAATTTCCATAGTTTCTCTTTGACACCATTCTTCAAGTCCAACTAGTTTGAGGTCCATTGTTGTCCATTCCGACCAACCCCATGTAGATATAGGAAAGTGAAAAAAAATTGAACCAAAAAATCAAAATAGAAATCAAAAGAAATTGATATGGGGAACAACAAATGGGCCATCCCAATTGCTGATCCAATTTTTTTGGCATTTGTTCTATGTTGTGATAAACAAGTTTGCCACCAATTGAAGGATGGAATTTTCAGTCATCGATGCGTGACTGGCAAAGAATGATGGCAGACATTTTGCAGTATGAAGATTTGCAATGGCAACGAAGTTCCCTGCTGCCAAATAACATAAGAATTTTCTGAGTGAGCTGAAGATAAGCGGGGTGGTGCAAAGTGATGATGTAAAATGCACTCCATTGTGCTCCAAGATGCGTCATTTCACTGAGTCTGAAGTCATATAAGTAATAATTTTGAGTTAGATCTAGTTATGGGTAATAGTCGGTGAAACGAAGGAAGAGTGAATTCACTCACTCTTGCAGGTACACCTTTTGTTGTAAAAATGGGTTATGATATTATAAACAATGTTTTAGAGAGTTGTGATTAAAAGATAACACCAATGTTGGATGGTTCTTTGATATTGTTATAACCTTCAATTTTGGATGTTTTTAAAATTTTCAAAGTCAAATAACCTTTGATTCCAGGTTTTTAAAAGCATTTAGAATGAGATAACCTCCAGATCTAGGCTGTCAAAATTTTCAAAGAACCCACAGGTATCTTCAAAGATCAGGCTGTTTAAGGCTGGTTCTTTGATTTTTGAGAACCTTGGTTGCAGGTCAAACCCAGTTCTTTGATCATTTTGAGGACCGTTGGTCAAGGGTTTATGGATACCTACCCTTTACCCACTGGTTTTTTGTTCAAAAAGAGAGAACCGCCCAACACTGGTTAATACTCAATGTGAACAAAGCACAAGTGTGCAAGTATCTCCACCTACAGCAGTCCAATGGCCTATACACATTATTTGGAGTGAAGTAAGCCCTTTAAATTGTATGAAACTCGGTTTTGGCCTGTAAATAAATGTTCATTAGGTGGGAATGGAGAAAATTTAACACTGTTTATTGGATGTGGTAAAGAGTAATAGAGGCCCAAACAGGGCTTGTGGGTGAAGTTGCTCAAGTTCATGATCTCCAGGCAAGAATCAATTCTGGGAAAGGTCTGGAGCTGGGACTGATAGTCACAGAAAGCAGAGCACAAATCTTGGTCCATGGTGCACAGTAAATTAACCTAATAGAAGGGAGATAATAGAGTTATCCATAAAGTCACTCAATTAGAGGGCAAGAACAGCTAGTTTCAACATAATAGGGCATCAAACACATAACTGGGAGTGAAAATTTTACAAAACGAAATAACTGGGACCCGAACTAGTATTTCCATCAATTTTGGTGCTAAACTGAGTTTCATCCTGTCTTTCCTTTTACCTGAGCGCCTCCACTGCTGCTCCATATATTTACCTGTACAACTACTATGATTACTCTTGAGCCTTGTGCATTAAATGCTGAGTTTCAGCATTTCATACTAAGATTTAATGAATTTTTTTTACTTTGCAGATACCACTCAAAGAGGGGATAGGGGGTGAAAGCAGGCCCAAAGACAGGGTGACTGTACTACGGATAACTCTAATATAATAAGTTTACTTTGGCTTTTTGTTTCGTTCTAGAGTTTTAGCTGCTCACTCACATGAGCAGGACTAATAAATGACAAAAAGCCACAAACAGCCATGCCATCTAAACTGAAGGTTTATCCACATCGAAACCAGAGAGGAGCATAATTATGATAGATTTGGTGAGTTTCTGTGAGTTTCCTCAAGTCAGATCTCAGAAACTATGGATCAACACTTGTTGAGCACCTGTAGGGTTCATAAAGCTGCAAAAGACCTAAGAAAAAATGCCTTTTTAGAAACAAATTTCTAGATTTAGCATCATGCACTTCCAAGTTCTTACCTTGACTCTAGAAACACACAAATGTCTCTCTGCTCTAGCCTACCCATCTTAGCAGAGTTTTTTTAAGAAATTATTTAATGTAGCCTGCTGCCAAAATGGTGATCATCCATAGGAAGATGTAGATAAAATGACGATCTCTTGTTGGAAGATTCAGCCAAAATCTGGCTATTAACCAAATATGAAGTACAATGTTTTTCAAACAACCTTGTATACTCATCTACCCACTGAAAACCCAATACCCTACGACTTTGGAAGCTTTCACACTAATTATATTATTTTTCAGAAACACTGATTGGTTTTTGAAATTGGCTTTTTAAAATAAGAAACAATTGTGAAAGGGAATTACTGAATATTCAAGAATATTCTATATGTCAAAATGAAAATTTCAAAATTAATTAATTATTCAACAAACATGTGCTGAAGCTGCCAAGGTACTATGGGTATAGAAATCTGGTGATTATTATTATTATTATTATTATTATTATTATTTTGTCTCACTTCTACCCTCCAAAATCACTTTTTTTTTAAAAAAATTCTGTGGAATTTCACCAGGAAACAAAAAAAAAGAACTGCATCTCAGGATCAACTACTCATTAGAGAAACAATCAAGTCTTTCTGGTGGCTCCTCCTCCACCCAAATTGGAGAAATGATAGAGAAAAATTCCATTTGGGGGAAAAGAAAAAGAGCCAAAAAAACCAAGAAATCTCAAGCATTTCAATGGGTTCTTTTTGTTTTGTCTTAAAAATTTGACCTCAAAAGCTATCCTGTCACAAATGTTATAGCTCTCAAATTCCATCAAAATATCAGATTCCATGTTCACACAATCGAGTTCCAGAAAAACATGGAGATGGAATTCGGTAGCTTTAACATTTCATTTTTTTCTCTCTCTCTATCATCCCATATGATTCCCACTAGTTTATATTTATTTATCTTAGATCTCAAAATTATATTGTGCTTTTTAATATGTTCATGTAATGGGCAGTAGAAAGGGGTTAGGTAGTCAGGTTTGAAAGAGATAAAAGAGTTATTAAATTATTTTAACATAGATAACATGGACATGAAAAAGGCAGATGTTTAATTGCATTTTTCATATCAATGCAATAGTGGGTAGGGAAAATGCAGTGAGGCAATTAGCTTCAAAAGAGGTAAGTAGGTTCAGATGGCACAGAAAAGACATTACTTTTGAAATAGATTAATTTTCAAGCATAACTCAAATAATTGATCATAGAATCAAATACATTAGAAATTTTTGAAAAATAGAATTATATTTATATATATATATATATATATATATATATATATATATATGTTGGGAATCTTGTTTTCTAAATTAGCATTGATTAACTGATTGCCAAAACTATGAACTAGTCATGAAAAATAACAAACAAGAGATTTTTTACAAAAATTCAACTTGCAAGCACTTTACTGAAATGAAAACACCAATATGTAATAAGGAATTAATTGAAAAAAGAATACATAGTAGTACAAGGGTAGCTTCTACCTATGTCTCTCCAATAATTAAGTAATTTTGAAATTTCTATGTCAAAAGTAGAATATTCCTGAATATTTAAAAAAGAATTTTTTATTTTCCTTCACAAAATTAAGTTCTTTGAATTTTCTTTTGAGGAAAATTTTGACACTTTTTATAAATAATATAATTGGTATAATTAGAGCAGCTTTAAAAGAATTCATCATCAAAAAAAAATTACAAACCAACAGACATCACAATGTTATCATATGGAACCAACAAAAATATTAGAAGCCACTCATGGAACAAACTTGTCTCCAAAACTCACAATCTACTTCTAAAGTCATAATTTACAATGTAGTAGATATACGATTAGTCTAAAACAAGTATGTTATTTAGCTTCAACATTTGTCAAAGTATGGAATGGATGTGAAAGTTTGAACTCCTTTAATTTATTTAAGCACCTAGAGACTTCAGATGGCAAAGAATAGTTTAAAAGTTCAACAACTGCAAGCACAAGTTGAGAGCACAAAAACGTACCTTCAAAAGGATTTGGTATCCCCAATTTACTCAGAACACCAAACTCTTGAATGCTTGGGTCATAACATTCATCCTTTGATATAACATACCACTTTCTCAATTTCATGAGGAGTTAGTACTAGCAGATAGGCAATTTGAATTTCCCTATCTGCTCTGGTGTTGACTAGTTCTTTATAAGAACAACCTTATGACTTAGACAAAGGGGGTAACAGAAACTGATCATGTGTTTCTCTCTCCAGCAAAACGCTCCTTCAGTCTCAAAGCAGGTCATGGTTCAGATAGGCAATTTCCCTGGCCTAATAAAAGAGCACAAGAGAAGACAATGAATTGTTTCAGCAGCTTGAAAACAGTGGGCTAGGCAAGAAACTTTTGTACCTCACACTTTGAGAAAGACCTAAATCTTTATGCACTTTGAGCTCCCACATTTCCTATGCTTTGGAAGTTGGTACACGAGTTAGAAGTGATGTATAACAACCAGACTATTATTACCGAGCACCCCAGATCGTGATTGAAACCAATACATCACTAAATTCACCAATGCATAATCATGTGGCGGCCACATGCTGAAGAAGAATTCAGGAGACTTTATGCCAGTTTTTCATTGGAATAGCTCTTGGTACAATCTACAGCATCTAGCTATATCCATCTTGTCTGAAGGTTGCATACCTTCGGTGAATTGCTCCCAATCTACTCTGTTGATGAAAGTCATAAAACTGCACTGTATCTACAAAAATCACCCGAATCCAGGTGTGTTAATGTGGCTGATTAAGACAATGATCTTCACCTGCTTGACTTCTCACAGCACAAAAATCGATTCACAAATAAGTGAAGAACTTCCTGAACTTCAACTCAGTGCTGAATCGACAGTTTCTCTGGTACCTATCTAAATTGTTCATCTGTAAGCTAGTTGGAAGAAATGGCCTTCCTAATTATGCGCCCTTAGTATCTCTTGTGTAAGCTCTGTTGCAAGATCATGCTCCCTGCCTACAACAACTGTTAAATGGCCTGCTCCAGGAATCGTAGACAGCACAACATTTGAGTAACACTGGCTAAGATCCATGCTGCATTGGATGGGACAGACAGAATCGCTATCCCCATGAATAATTCGAACTCGCTGACCTTGCTCTTGGAGGATTCTCATGAAAATTTCAATGGCATAGCCACTGGAGCAAAAAGTGTTATGGAAGATATGCCAGGCAGAGTGGTGTGTATGCTGCATGAAATCGTGAAAAACTGAGCGGGGTATCCTGCAGCCACAACCAGGCATATGAATCCAAACACTTCCAATACACATGTGCTGCAAGGACAATGCCTAGTTGTACAAGACTCGCAGGAAAGAAAAAGAACTATGTCCAAGCAGTATAGCCCTTGTGTCTATGTGTAATCAGGGGAGCAAGAGAAGATCCAGAATCAGAAGAAGAGGAGTGGAATCTTGGACCAAACCCGGTCTCAAGGCCATACTAAAGCCATATAATTTTCACACAGCAAATTTTCAGCCATTTGCCGTGTAGAGATGAAGGACACATGTCAAGAAGCATAAGCTAACCTTCCTTCACACAATACTTTTGGAGTACTTGCCTCAATCCCAGCAGATGATTGGAAACAAATGCAGCCAAAGGCTCCCAGAAGTGATGGTGCTTGCAGATGACCCAGCAAACAGCTCGTCCCAGATGCTCATACCAAGACATCACAGAAGCACCAAATGCGACCAACGGCCAGACTTTCTTTGTTGCCACTTGTTGCATTGTATGTTCTGCAGGCAGGGTGCCTGATCTTGCCAGAAAATATGGCTGCAAGACAGGAAGGTTATCTTTCAGCTTAGAAGACTAAATCACAAACACTCAGGCAGAGATGTAGTGTATCTCTGCATCAGAAAACTGTAGACAGACTATCCAAACACATACCAATCATGAGATTGCAGAGGAAACTCCACAACAACACTTCAAGGGTTGGGTGTAAATGATAGAAGAATCTGCATCCTGAGTTTCTGTTGGATTTCCGATTGAAGCAATGGGAAGACTCAGCAGCCATGATGTTGGCTAGTACTCCAGGGAGTATCCAAACATGAATAATATGTGAAGTCAGTTGATATGCACTACTCGTAAAGAACCAGCTGTTTTTTTCTGTCGTATTTTCAGGTTGCTCACTGAGCTGAAGATGCCAGGGTAACTTCCAAAATCCGGAAGGTCCTGGTCAGGCTGTCAACTGGGCCTTCCAGATTTTGGAAGTTTCTTTTTTCAAATTTTATGCACAAAAAGATAAAGAAGCATGAAAAAAAACTGCCATTTCTTTATGCATGTAAAGGGTGTGAGTATAGACCCTTCTGGATTTTCAGCCCCTCCACTTGGCCTACCAGCCTTGTGACATGAGCCTCAAATCGGAAGGGTCTATACTCACACCTTTGATTTTGCCTGGCTGCATTATATGCTGGAAGGTGCAGGAGGAAGGGTCAGAGAGATGCCTTACAGGTGATATGAGAGTGACAGATTGAACAGCAGAGGGCTCATGGCCTGCCAAAGCTAGGGCAACTGTACAACCCATGGAGTGCGCTACCACATGGAATTTTCTTATCCCATACCGCTCAATCACAGATCTATGACAACAACAGGAGGTGGAACCCCAACAATTCTATCAACACCCACATGTACATCTTTCTTCATTGGGGGAGGATCTGTATTGGATCTCACTTGCCCAGTTGTAAACTGAATAAATAGAGGGAGCCTCCTAGCAGCATGCTGATAGATAGAAGAAGAGGGATATAACAAAAGGTGTGAACAAGGACTTGTTTCAAGATCCAACTCTGTACCTTCGAAGCATGTCGATGTGATCTGCATGTGTGTAGAGGCAATTGGTAGGTTTTGGACTCTTTCCAAAGCCAAGCAGGTCCACAGCAAACAGGCGATAGGATGCCCGGATCGTTTCTGGTAGTTGAGGGAGCACAGTGTCTGCCCAGAAGGAGGAGGATGAAAGAAAGCCGTGAACGAATATCACATTGTTGTCAGCTCTGTCGAAGTCTCCTGTCACAATGTTGGCTGCATCATACAATACAAATAGTGCAAAACTTCATGAAGTTTTCAACGAATTCTTGTTGCCAAAGTGGCAAGAAAAGAGAAATCGCTGCACAATTTCGTTACCAGATTTCAGCATTTGTCAAAGATGCTTTTCTCCCTTTTGCCATACAATAATGTCTCGCAAGTAAGAATTGAGAAAGAGAAAGGAGCGGAATTTACGCACTCGTGCCAACGACTTGTACATGAAGTAGATCTTCTCCGTTTGTTTGCCAGGAAGAGCATGTACTACAGGCACAATCCGACCAGCGCGTCTTCGCAGGAATGATGCTGCTCTTGACTCCAACAACACAGTTCTTCGGCACCGTGACTGCTCCTGACATCCCAGAACAATCGGATTCTTTCCTGGATAATGTCATACCAGTGAGATCCTCCAATTTGGAGACGAAGGCGTCGGAAACTACTCTTCGAAGCGGATCCATTACAGTCCTCTCTTCACGACCGCTTCCGTAGCGTCTTCGTTCGTCTTCTTCTCGCTGCGAACTGGCTGCATTATTCGCTCGTTTTGCGAGTTCAATGGCTTCCGCACTGAGGCTCCTGTGAAGCGAAAGAAAATGGACGCGCTTTCGTCCCTGTTTTCTGACGAAGAGAGTATTTGAAGGTCCGGACCAAAAATCACCGTATTCTGATACAATATTTGCTTCCGTATCAAGCACTAATTTAGTCTGCAGCACCCGATCATCACCAATTCTCTTCTTCTCCTTCTTCTTCTTCTTGTCAAGCTGCTGCTGCAACTGATGATCACTCAGGGACGGAACTTGATGGCAATAGCACGGCGCTGCAGTATTCTCGTCCATGAGCCGATCAAGAAATGCAAACACAGGGCATAGTACATGATCCAACAAATCCAAAAATGCAAACACCAGAAAACTCATAAAGTTTATGCAAACGTCTGCCAACTTCGCTAGCAACGACCTGACAGTCTCCCTCACTACCGCAATCATTTCCACCTCTTTATTACTGGATCTAACTCATGAAGAATGCATTACTAATGCTTAGCAACTCGTAATTAGCACTTTCTCAAATGGACTCTCAATTCTCGTCAATTTCAAAGCAACAAACAAACCGACATGTACCGAAACAAATCAAAACCACACATTGATCGATCCTCCAAAGAAAAAGAAACCTCGACAACACTCCAGGAATAAGAATGCAAGAATTCGTCGAAAACCTGCAATTCTGCCTAAGAAAGAAAAACACACGCCACAAAAGACACTCCGCTTCTTCTTCAAAAGCACAGCCACTCTTTTTTATAACAGATTTATATCCCAAAAAACTCAATTTTTCAAAAAAATCAAATAAAAATAGAAAATAGACAAAACTCGTCATCAATTTGGCTCCGCCGGCGCTCCCGTGTGTTTTGCAAAGCTCCAGAAACAGCATCGAAGATGGAAGGAGGAGCGAACGAAACCGGAGTTCTCTTTGCGAACGGGGAAAGGGGAAAAAGGAAAACAACGAAGAAAAAACAGTAAATGAGGCAAAAGCGGAGGTGAAGAGGACTGGAGGTACCTACTAGGTGCCTACCTACCTACCTACCTTGCTGTCTTTGTTACTAAGTACCTACCTACCAATCTATCTACCTGTTTCATTTCTAACCACAACATCCATGAACCTGGCGTCGTTCGCAACAGGTGCCTGCTTAGCTCTTTTCACACCGGCGTGCAGGATTTTTCTTTTCTTTCAATTTTGCCAAGTAGGTGGACTGGCGACCCATACACAAGAGTAATGAGCCAAATCTGGCTAAAGGTTATTTGGCAGGAAAGTAGAACTTTCGGGGAATTCGGCGACCTCCATGACCTCAGCATCTAACTGTGACGACTTCTGATTTGTTTTTTTTGGTTTAAAAAAATGGCAATTTTTGTAGAAATATTCTCTAGTAAATTCCTTTTTTTTTAAGAAAGAAGAAATTCTTCAACTTTTTGAGAAAAGAAAAACTTTTGGGGAAAATTCATCACATTTCAACTAAATTTTTAGTTTGGGTCCCATTTTCTTTTCTTTTTTTAGGGCCAATTTTTTAAAGGTTTGGACAATTTTTCAAAACCCTTGTTATTAGTTAATGCTAAATCTTTTTTTGGGATGCTCACTAACCATGTTAGATCAGAAAATTAAAAATAAATAAAATTTAAAAATTATTTGCATTGATTATTATGCATGTAGTGGATGCTTCCATCCAACCATTAAATAATAATAATAATAATAATAATAATCAATGCAACTAATTTAAACATCATCTATTTGGTGGATATTTATATATGTTTTAGGGAAATTTGGCATTTTTGAGGACTAATAATAGGTATAAAGGCTTGATTTTCTTAATATCTTAGAGTTAGTTCTCTTGATTAGTTGTGAAGTGCATCTCAAAAGTTCAAAAAATTGAAATTGCAACAAAACACTTTGATTGGCCCATCACCAAAAATAATAATAATAATAATCTGAAAACTTTGAACAACACTCCCCTAATAGAAGATGAACTCTCCAAATATTAATTATTTTCATTTGGCCCCACCTATAATAGAGAGGTTATGAGAGTTCAATTTTGAGCAAAGGTTAATTATGCCACAAAGTGTGGGTACTATTGAGAACATAGTGGGAACACATTGAGAACACATTTTGATGTTGCAAAATTGTTTCTTTATCACCTCAAAATTGCCCTTATTTTGTTAATGCCCTTGACCTAGGGTTTTACCCTACACTCATACACTTACATAGCTTTCTTCCTATGCCTTTAGAGCACTGAATCCAAGACATGGGAAGAAAGAGAAAGGGCCATGAGGTAGTAGTGTAGGCTTTTCTAGTTGTCAACTTAGGATTACCAAAATGGGTTTTTAGGGTACCACTTATGGGATTGGATCAAAAGTGAAATCATTTTTGGAATTTAGGTCTTACAATTTTTTTTTAATTTTTGTTTCACCTCTACTCATTTGTGTCACAATTCATTTTCCAATTGGAATTTTCTTTTATAGATGCTATTTTTTACATCCCTTTAATATTTATGTGATGGGCATCAAGGAGTGTAAAAGGATGTTATTATCAACACTATTTAATACTACATGGCTCATAGTTTATATTGTGCAAATTTCCTCAAATGTTTTTTTTTTTTTTTTTTAAATTTTTTTAGCCAGTAGATTTCTCTCACACAAGTTGATTTATGTATACGCACCATTGTTTTTCTGTTGTGCAAAATTTTTTCAAAATGTGAGAAATTCAATTTTAAAAGGAAATATTCTGTTTTAATATTCTCTTTTTCTGGAAAAAAAATTCCCAAATTCCAAAAAAATCAAAAAAATCATCACATTTGGACACTGATTTTTACCTTGGTAGCATTTTTTTAACTGGTTTTTAAAAACTATTTAGACAGGTTCTAAAATGCTGCTGCCATTGCCATTTAATGCTAAATCCCTAAATAAACATGCATTTGTGGTGTTTTGTGTAACTTTATAGCAATGGTTTTTCTTCAGGTGACAAGGATGATACATTTGTTGTTGTTGTTGTTGCAAGGAATTGCGGTGCAAGGAACATGGAGAGCTTGACCATTGGAGCTTCTTCAACTACATGCCATTGGGTGGGTGAATTGGTTCAAGTGGCTGATTCAATAGGGAGCGGTTAATTTCAGCACCTCCCTCTCTGTCTCTCTCTCTCTCATTGACAAACATAAGTTATTCCTTTGCTCATGTTAAGAACAATATTCCTTAAGGTCAAATGTTTGGAGGATTGAGAGTTTTGCACAAGAAGGTTTTCGAATCATTAGGAAATGTTGTCCAATCAAGTGAAACACACCATCTTGAAACATGGTCCCTAATATAGGTCACGTCATGTATTACACAAATACCATAATTTTGCAAATGCTCATTGAAAAGAAAATGTTCATTTATGGGCTAAATTTTGTTCAACAAACACTCACCATTATGGTTTACATCCTTAAAAAATCTATTGTGCATGGGTTGTGTGAACTTGTCAAATTATCAATTATGTTCCGCTGCCATAAGCAATGGATATTTGCCTTGGAATGGTCCAGTCTCTGAGGGTATGAAGATGATCTGTAGTAAGGACATCTTTCCATTAGGCTGTTATGATCACAAATTCTCAGATCCCAGCAACTTTCCATTATGTTTTTTTTTGACTAGCTGTGCTCAGAGTCATCTCACAACTCTACTGGTAAAGCATGTAGACCAATTTCAAGAGCTACGAGAGCTCGGAGTCAGACTGTGAGTGACTTACCATGCAGTGACATTTGTTCCTTTTTTCATGACAACATGCGTTTCTAGAATTCCTAACATGATTACCGTACCGCCACGCTCGTTTCACACCACCCGGTGCGAAATATTTAATTTTGGACGATTTTCATTTTCGCATCGACCCACAAATAATTAATTACAATGGTCTGTCATTTCATACTTCAATGGGTCTGCCGGAATTGGGGCGGGCTGCGACCCGCCAGCCGCCGAGCCGGCCGCCAGGCTCAGCCGCTGTGACTCCAACAGCTGAGCAACCACAATCATACGATCTCAGCAAAAGCAAGTCCGGGATCAACGGCCATATGCATTTACACCGTAAAATTAATTAATTTTGTTTGTTTCACATTTCGCACTTCCCCCATCAGAATTTTTTTTTTTTCCACAGTACCCCTAAAATAATTAATATTGGTGTGAAACGAGTGCAGCAGTACGGTAATTACATATTTTCAACGCAATTTATTGCAACTCCCCAATGGAAAGCATCCCTGTAGCAAGAAACAAAGGCCCTATATCAATGGGTCTATATTATGCTATTGTGATCACAACAATGTTCTCAAAAGATACCCTACACGGTTAGAAAACAGTTTTTATTGGGTTCCAGTTCTTTAGCTAACCATGGTGGTTAGCGCAGTTGATTTTTTTTACTACGTACCTACTAACAACCAACAAGTGGGTAGGTAGTAAAGATAGCCTTCCCTATGTATAAACCATTTACTTGCCTATTTTAGGCACTAATTTTCCTACCGATCTACCTATATTTAGGATCTAATTCCTACACAATGGGTTACCAAGGTGAAACCAGAAGTTACCAGATACTCTAACTCAGTAGTGGTTCATCCAGAATGGACATCCTAATGGGCATCCGGTGCATGCTGTGCTGGTGGGTCCTGTGGTTCACTCTGGCCATTTTGGGGTGGGTTCAAATGTACATGAACAGCTCAAAATCCTCCATACAAATAGCATACAAAAAGGTCCCTGAGGAAAGGTCCTGGGGACTTTCCCACCCAACAATGTGTGGAGTTCTTAGTTGTACAACAAAGAATGAAAGGAAAAAAAGGGGCATGTCACACAGTTGCCTTGCCATTTACATTAAAACTCGTATCTTAAGGCAAAAGAAGAATTATGGAAACTCAAATATTTTACCATGCAAAAATATAATCTTCAAAAAAAAATCCTCTAAAAGAAACCAAAATCCTTCAATATATTATAACTATATATAACTAATCTCAAGTTTCAACACAAGCCATAAATATCATCTTTCAAAAAATCCTCATATAAAAATAGACCTATTATTATTATTACCTAGGGGCCAAATCCATTAAGCTATACTATACTTGATAATGAATCTAAACACAATATCCTTGCTTTTGTAGGCAAGGCCAAATGAACTCACCTGGAGCTTGAGGGAGAAGCAACCTTTTACGCCTTTTGTTGCATGGTAGGTACTTTCTTGAGCAAAAGATTTCACATATCCCAAACCAACCGCTCAGCCATAGGAAGAAATTTTTGACTCTTCACTTTACAGGAAAGTGTAGGGTTTAGGGTTTAGGGTTGGCTCACATTTTGTGAATTTCCCTCACCCATGGGCTTTACTCATCACGAAGCATGAGCTGAGCAATTGTGAGGTATAAAAGGGGAAGGTTCTTACATCTACTCCACACAAGTGTAAGAGGGTTCTTACAACTATAAGTAGGCATAATTCCCTTTCACTCTCTCTCATGGAGTAGGGGGAAACTCCCTCCTTTTTAGAAGGAAATTCATAAATACCTATAAAGGTTCCTTACAAATATACTAGAAAATTTCTCAAAATGCTTTAAGACAAATGAACAAAAGTCATTGGCAATAGAAGATCAAGTGTAAAAGGGATCCGCAAAGAAAGACCGCCCACCAAAGCAAAGTCAATGAATAAGTGCTTCCAATGTGAAGATCTTGGATACAACTCCAAAGAACCAAAAAATAAAATAAAATAAAATAAAATCCAATGAAAATGATTCATTGGAATTGGTTTAGGTATGACAACTTTAAGTTTCAAGAGTCATAGTTCTAAATTGAAATTTATTTAATCTATTCTTAAATTTTATTTTATTTTTAAATGTTTGAATATATGTCTTTTCAAAAGTTTTTCTTTCATTGCCATAATCACAGACAAATTTTTAATATCTTTTACACCCATTTGCATCCAATTTCTCTTCAATTGATTTTGAATTGAATTAAATTTATTATAAATAATATATTTGGATTAAATTTATGAATTTTAATTTAATTTAATAATTTAAAATAAATTCAATTCAATTTAAATAATATATTTTGAAATAAATTTTATGAATTTTAATTTAATTCAATTCAATAATTCAACTCAAGTTGCATGCATTGTTATTCAACACATTCATTCTAGTGGAACTTAATTTTGGCAAAGTGAATTCGATTTATTTTTTCATCAATTGGTTGCCAATAGTAATATGTAACATTGCAAAGCTCAAGTGTATTATACAAGTGTACTATGTTTGAATATATTTTAGACACTACAAAAAGACAACCCCACAAAGGAAAACACATTTTGAGATATTTCAAACACCTACAACATGGTTTTGCATGGCCAATTTAGTAGGTACTCACTTTGAATGCCAAATTCCAAGAAAATCACGAGAGATGATGGAACCAGGTGTTACCAAGGTCACATAATTTGAATACAAAATGGATTTTTTAAAAGAGCAACCTAAAGAGGACAACAAATTCTCCAATTGCCATTCATAATTTCAACCCAAAATAAGAGCTCAAAATAACTTATGAAAATAATGTCCAATTCTAACCATTTAAAAGTGCATTGCTAGATTGGCGATAAGGTTTTCAAGGCATGGCTTATACATATATGAGTTTGTTAATTTGTAATATAACACATGCTTAGTGATTACAAATCATATGCAAGGAAAATCAAGATCAATATCTTGACTTTCAAACACTTTAATTAAGCAACTAGTCCATTTTTTAAACTTCAAAAATCCATTACTAAAATTAAATTGTTCTTTTTTTTCAAAAAATTACACAAATGGCATCATAATAAAAGTGTTAGTCTAAAATCAATTCTTAGTTGAAAGATCAGATTTTTTTTCATAAATTTTTAAATAATAAATAATTTGAAACATCGTTGTGATACCAAAATTGAACCACCATATCTTGCAACCACCCAATCAACCATGCATATTCCTAACAAGGGGTGTGTCACACTGTAGCCTTGCTATTTACATTTTAAAAGTATCTTAAGGCAAAAAAAGAATTATGAAAACTTAAACATTTCACCATGCAAAAATATTATTTTCAAAAAATCCTCTAAAAGAAACCAAAATCCTTCAAGATATTATAACTCTATAACTAATCTCAAGTTTCAACACAAGCCAAAATATCAACTTTCAAAAACCTTCATATAAAAATATACATATTACCTAGGGGTCAAAATCCCTTAAACTATTATACTCTATAATGAATTTAAACACAATATCCTTCTTGCCTTGGTAGAAAGGCTAATCAATAGGCATCCCTTGCCTAGTGTAAAGAACCAGTAGAGTTTTGCTTTCATTTGAGAGGAGAGAAGGAACGTTACATGTAAGATACCATCCTCTTTTGAGGCCCCTTTACCAGAAATTTTACCAACTTGGTGTGGAGCCTCTTTGTGGGGTGCCTATGTGGTCCATGGCTAACATTTTGTTGTATGAGAGGTTCTTTTATGAGTGCGTTCTACTAAGGGAGGGATACCCAAGGGCGTGAGCTCAAGGGAGTTCTTGAACCTCAAGAAAATGCACAAGTACAAGAACTTCCTCTTACATAAACAATTTTCTTTTTATTTCCTTGTTTCTTTCCCATTTTGTAAAAAAAAAATATTTCCATGGGAACATGGGAATGTATAAAATTGGTGGAGCTTCCCCAGCATAACACCCCAAGGTTCTTCTAATAAGGGAGATCCCTCAAAATATGCATAGAAATAAAAAGGGAGTCATTTACATTGCATTAAAGTCCACTAAAACTACACTAAAAGTTAAGGATGGTTTTCATATGGCATTTTCTACCTCTTTTTGGTCCTCTTACAAAAGGCACAATGGATAGTTCTTATTGGGTCTACCTAGCCTAACCATTGTTCAAAATTCACATGCCCATTATGCAAAACCCACATGCATAGTGTGCAAATCATAAAAACCATTATGTTATGGAATGGGCTAGGCTAGGTATAGTGGGCATTGTGTGCAAGTATAGGTCGTTGTGCCCATTTCTCTCTACTCGTTCAGAAATGTTGACATGCCCAAATTTGATACATGCACATCACCATATCACAAATTTCATGGGTCACGATTTGGCAATAATAGTTGTGCAAAATTTGCTTTTCATAGGTTCATATGGAATAGACATGGATGTCATTCATCTACTTGTATTGTTTGAACATCAATGTTGTGTGCATTGTTTAAACACGAATGTCATATGCATGTTCGTATTGTTTATACACAGATGTTATATGTTTATTTGTGTTGTTTACACACAAAAGTCATGCCTAATGATAATCTATACACTTATACTAAACACTTAAAATAGTCTATACACCTAGATACCTAGGCTACATTACCTACCTACTCAATTTTTTCATCCACCTTGAAGGTACTAATGTCTTTCATCCTTAAGTTGTACCAATGTAGATGCTAATCACCCAAGGCCTTCATGTTGACAATTAACGTGACATAAATTACCATGTGTGACAAGGGGATGCACATAGTTACCTACAAAGACCAACCTTTGTTTTGCCCTCAACCACAAAAGTTGAAATTGCTTTTAGTCCACAATTAAGGACTATTTAAAATATTCTTAAACTATTTCAAAATCATATTAATATAGTTATAAAAATCACCTCCAAAGAATAAATGGACCCTAGCTTTCATCACAAACAATTTTACATTTGGAAGAATTTTTTTGTTGGGTTTATTTACAAGCCACCAATTGGTTGTTACCATTACAACTTCAATTCTTCATACGTTTGGGTTTTGTTGTCTTTTGCATTGGATTTAGTTTGACATGCTCATATCATCTACCTTGGCAATTTTCAATTTCAAAATATTTTGGGTTGTGTGAATGTGTTAAAAATTGTTGCCATGGACTTCATTAAGGTTACTAACAATTACAAATGTCAAATTTAACAATATTGGCCCCACTTGAATCACAAATTTGGCAACAAATTCATCAATTATTAAATCTTCTTTGGTAAATACTCATGCATGCATTGATAGGTATTGAACACATCATATGTTTTGGGTGGTCAAAGTGCCTTTAGGGGCCATACATGAAGATTTATTGATTTTCAAATTGGCCAAATCTTGGCTTTTGATCTCTTCAATTTGCAATTTAATCCTTTAAAACTTTACCAATATTCTTGACATTGTGAACTACAAATCCAACAATGGTTTATGTTTGTTTATGAATTTGTAAAATCATTTCCGTTCATAGTACTACAAATGCATGTACACAATGTTTTGGATGAAGTACAATGTTTTAAATAGTGTAAAATTGAGTTTGGACCTTTAAATATGCACAAGTTATAGTGATTATAAAAGGGCTAGTAAAAGAAAATGGCAACTTTTGATTGGCCAACTATAAAAATTGGTCCAAATGATGGCATTTAATTAATATCTCATTTTATATTGTCCAATTTTTCAAGTTCACAAATGGGCATGTGAAAGTAATTAACATTACGTGTTCAATATGGTAACCAATGATAGAGCAAATAGAGGGCACATGTGGAAATGCCATAAGTAGATTGGTTCAAATTTTGATTTTTGATCCAAACCATGTGAAAATGAAATTGAAAAGGCCATTGCCTAACTAAACCAAAGGTTTTCACTAACACATTTTTCAACAACTAAATATCTTATTTTTAACAACACTAGGGCTTCTTTTACTAACACCAATTTGACCTAACTCTCAATTTCACACTATGATTTGCCCCCCCCTCAACATAACTACATTATTGTTCTAACCCTTTGGGAAATATTTCATCCCATGCTACAAGTGTATCATAATGGATTTACAACACAAATTGTTGAATTCCCTTATAAAATCAAAAATGCTAAAAAATTTGATGAATTTATAATGGTTTGGAACTATAATGCCTTGATGTAAGCCCACACCACAAAACCTTTGTTCTATTTCATGTATTCCATTGGGAAGGCATGCATGTCATTCTCTTCTCATTCATCAATCTTTAGTATTGATGACCACAATTTTCATACATCTTTTCTTTTGCCAAGAAATCCAACTTCACATTTATTACAACAATTTGTTTGAATTGTTTTTAAATACACCTATTATTCCATGTATTGTTCCATCTTCTTGGATGACTTGTCATGCAACTAAGTTGATTATATAATTGTTGGGCCTCATGCTTAATTCCCCCTATGAAATTTTTCATTAACAACATTAACTATAGAAACATGTTATTCATCCTTGTTGTTACTAAGGGGTGAAGTGGAAGGTCAAGCATCAAATGTAACATTCATGAAACAATGGGGAACAATGATGAAATTTAGACATCATAGACTAATTGGGTTTTGCAGGTTTGTACAAATTTTGTGCAAAATATGATTTTCATAGGTTCATAACAAAATTGCATGAATTAAATTTTATGATTAATATGAACGACATTTGTACATATTCAATATCTTAAATATTTAAATGAATGAAACATTTTTTTTTGAATGACATACGTGAATGTTGATGTTTAATACACAAAAATTGTATAGTTTTATGCAAAATTACATTATGATAATTGCACAAATTTAATTAAAATGCAAATTGTACATACTTCACATCAAGACATCATAAGTGGAAAAGACACATCATTTAAATAAATAAAAAATTGTGTGTCATTTTTACACTTTAAAGCCCATGAATTTTGCACAAACATATTGTTTTATGATTTTTGCACAAATTTTATTGAAATTTTGTGATATTGGAAATGTGTGATGGACATTTCTCGATCTACTTGTATGGCAAAAAAATTATCTTTCCATTCTAGCAAATCTTCTTAATCTGCCTCTACAATTTTTTCCTAAACTTCATCCTAATCATACTTGTGCCATAGATGGACAAGCTTTATTTTAAAAATGGCAAAGGTTTTTCACAATCAGGTTGGTAGAATATAGATTCATGATTTGGTAAAACTTGATGGATTTTGAATCATAGGCAAGGAGAGGAAAACTGAGGTGAGGATGAATTTCACAATTTATATTAAAAATGGGATACATTTTCATCACTCTTTGTTCATTCAAAAAATGGACAAAGAAAAAAAAAACATTCGCATAGTTCATGATGTTAGGACACTTGGTGATAATAGTACAATGAGCGTTGTTGCCAAAGTAAGGAGAAAAGAAAGGTGGGACTAGCAAAATATTGATGATGCAAGCATTCCAATAGGGAACACCATAACATCAATTCTTTCTTCAAGTTGCCATTGCAGGGGCATTTGAATCATTGTAATTGAAATGCTTTTATGGGACATCTCTAGAATAGTTTTTATACACTTGGTCAACAATGATAATGTCCTTTGAACCTTAGAACACATAATTCACAATGAAGAAGCCTTAAGAGAAGGGAAGAAACTTTGTTGCAAATGAGGAAGGCAACTTGCATGCTCATTTCTTTGGGTTTTGCAAGACACTTATGCAGGCAATGGCCAAAAATCAAGCATGTTCGGGATCATGTGAATGCTTATGAAACAAACATGTGGACAATGGTGACAAGCCAACATTGAGCTTGGAAAGCAAATAATGTTGAAAATTATGCATCTATGGTCACATTGAATGAGTCATTCACATTGCAAGACACATTACAAAAAGTGTTGGATTTGTACAAAAAGAAGTAAGGAAAAAACTAGGCCTTTTCTTTCCTCTATTATTGATTCATACTCAAATAAGTTCTTGATGGCTAGATAACCAAGAGAAAGTAAAATAGGTCACCAAGATAAAGCAACCGCTTGCAATTAAACCCATGGACAACAACAAGCATGTTATAATTGAAATTATAGAAAGTGTGCATTCAAGCAAGGGAGCTCTATAAAAACCTAGTGGCAACAAAAATATCAAAGAAGGAGATTGGAATGAAAACACAAGGGAAAATGCACTTCCACCACAAGCTCGTGTCACGATAGACATGGTGTAGGCAATAGTAAAAATTGTGATGGTTTTTAAAACCAAGTTGCCCTTGCTTCAAATCGGTCACCTGGTAGAACCCACTTCCCTAGAAAACTTTTTTTTCAAAAAATTACTAGCATTAGCCATCTTTTCACAACATAGGTCTAGGGCCTATCTCCAAGGTGAGGCCATTCCCAAAATAAGGGCACAAGGTGGGAGCATTCCCAAAATAAAGACAATAGCCAAGTGTGGTCTTGTACATTGGGAATGTCCCCCACCTGTGGATATTACCCATCATAATGCATGAGGCAAACATTATTAATTTAAAAAAATTATCCAACTAGTGCACAATGCCCTAGATAAAATATTGTATATTAATTGTTACGTGTAACCAATTAAAATTAATAACTTGCTTGAAAAGCAAGGCTTGATTATTACCCTTTTTTTTAAAACTTATATTTTATATAGCTATATAATTTGAAATTTGGGTTTAAAAAAAAACAATGGCTTGGTCTAGATGGGAATTTCAATTTCAGCAAAAGATAAATTACACAATCCAAATCCAAATCCAAGTTCCACAAAATTAAACCTCTAGTCCAAATACCCCAAAATCTAACCCAAAACTTAGTCTTGAATCTAGCAACATTGTTCATACATCTACTACTTAAGAAGGGGAGGACCCTTACATCTTTAAGTAGACATAATTTTCCTCCCGCACTTTAAAAAGTAGGCATAAGATCCCTCATCTCCTTGCACGGTTCTTCCATCCTAGACTAACACAACCTTAGTCCACACTAGATTATGTATCTAAGTTTAACAACAGTTGTTAATCAACTTGTTAATTTTTCACCAATTTCCAAAAGTGTGGATATGAATCCATATTGAAAGGACAAGTGCTTTCAATTTCTTTTTTGTTTTGTTGATAACCCATTGTTCTGTTTTTGAAATTAAAATTTTTTTAAAAAAAGAAAAAGTATTTTGAATTTTTTTTTCAAAAACCCAAAACTGAAGATTGTTTTTTGATTCTCAAAATCATTCAAAGCCTGGAACTGGAGCTTCGTTGATTCTTTAAATTTTCAAAATACTTTGTAGTGTTTATTATGAAAAGAACAAGCAAACAATGGACCCTATCATCACAAACTTGTCCTCTCCGTGTATTTGTGCTTTTTTAACACTTTAACAACAATACATTTGATATTTGGTGTTGATACAATCATTATATGATCTTAAATGCTGACATGATAACACATTACAACGATCAGATCAAACATTGTATTATAACGCAATCATAAGATCATATCAATGATTGTATCTAACACTTAATTTTGAACACATTGTTAAAATGTTGTAAGAACTCATATAAGGGACAAATTTGTGACGAGTTTAGAGTAGATTTTTTAACCCAGGTCTTTGATGTTTTAGAACCCCAGTTAATGGTCAAACCAGGTCTATGATCTTTGTCAAGTGTTAGAACCAATTCTTTGATTTCCAAGAATTGCCAGTCCAAGTCCAGGGTATACATATACCCTTCCCTCACCTGCCAGTTCCAGGTTCCAAAAAGAGAGAACTGCCCAGAACTGCCCACCGCTGGAAAGGTCACTGCGTTGTCTTCTGTTTTCACCCATTGCATCAGAACCTGGACGTTATTCCAATCGACGTTATTTCAAGAATAGCCTGAGCATGACCGGTGCATACCCACCAAAAAAATCTGTTCCATGCAAGGCTGCAATCTCTATAAACAGTCTAAAAAGAATGAAGATGATCTTTCCATGTTCAGATTGTTGTCAGATCTGCACCCAAACTGTGGCTGCACCTAAGAGTTTTCTGCCAAAACAAGAGCAAAATGCCTGGAAAACCAAGGACCCACATGCAGAGTTAAAAATTTCTCTAAGACTTGACAGTGCTGATCTGTACACAGAAATGAGCCTTTGTGACAGCCAAATAGGCCTGAAAGTGGGGTACCCTTGCAGCTTGGCCTAATGCCGATTGAGGATAAATTGGCAGCCTATCAAGTCCTCGACATGGTGTGACTCTGAAAATCAGTCAAAAGAGTAGCAATTATCGTCAAATCCAGCGTGAAATTTACAACAAACCTACCTCTAAATGTGTAGCCAAAGATTGCTGAGGTAATGACCATGGCACATATCAGCAGCTCTCCAGATATTGGACTTTTTTTTACCTCCTGCTCCCTGGCACAAAATGCTACAACCACCTTCTTTTGTTAATCCATGTACTTCAATTTAGTTGATTTTACTCCCATCCATGTGTTCAGTCCCTGTACTTCAGTTGAGTTGATCACTAGCAACCAGGTCTTCAACATAGTCATACAACACTTGATCATACAATTTCTTGAGCCGTTCCAGGGCTCGCTCCTTGTCCTTTTCTGAGGCTGTGTCCAGTTGAAAGTTTGCCCCAATGAATCGTTCAAATCCAGAATCTGCATCAAACTGCCAAACACACCACATAAATTTACTGTTTCACAATTTTCTCACTGAATCTATGTCCAAATGGTGATGATTCCTGGTTGAAGAAAATGATGGGACTGCTTTTGATTCAATGAATATGCCACCACCCATTTGAACAGCAAGAAATGTGCACATGCCACAGGAATAGTGAACTACCTGGGCTCGTCCACCAGCCTCAAAAGCTAACTTTGCCAAGCTACAAAGATCCACTTTATGGCCAACCACCTGAGGTTTCCCTGTTGGCACTGGCTTGCCTTTGGCCCGCAAATAATCATATACTGTCTTCACTGCAAATCTCTGGTCCTCAATAGGCGGTGCTCCTGTCACTTCATAAGAGTTTTCCCACATTATTCGGATGACCACCTGTACAACCTTCTTGATGACTATACACAAATCAAACTCCCCCCCTGACCCACTGCAAACTTTATGCCCATGTGAATGGCCATTAGATAACTATAAAGGTGTTGACAATTGCATCACCCAGAAGCTATCAGAAGGCAGGGAATGAAACAAAAGATAATCCCCTAGAAATACACCTTTTAAACATCCCAGGTCCATTAAGGGGCATTAGATCTTCAATCCTTTTGCCAGCAAAGATTAAAAATACTAGCTCTACCATTGCTAGTATGATTGCTGGCATGCTAGAAACACAAACTGGATATGGTTGCGTTGCAACTAGTCCAAAACATTCACATCTTGTGCAACAATTAGTGTTGTCAAACCCCTCAAGTAACAGCACATGTGGTGACCAGCAGCCTCATTCAAAGTTACATAACAATTATCATGGTGGTTGATTCCATAAGTTGGTTGATAATAGGCACTGCCAGGTCTCATCACATGGCTAAGTTCATGGTTGAAACAGTGAATGGCCCTTTGAACTTACTAGTCAATGTAGATTTTAGGATGACATATCTTCATGAGTACTGAGGATCCCTGTATATTTAGAAATTTAAGTAAACCTAAACAGAATTGAAATGACCCAATCACAAGGACATAGATAGAGGTTTCAGTTCTTACAGCATATCAAGAAACAGGAAAAAGGGGAAACCCAAACCTAAAGAACAAAGGAAACAAAAACGACTGAGGAGCAGTTTGAGCAACAGCAATGATCACACATGTTCAGAGACCTTCAGCATCAACATGTGCAGTACTGACAAGTTACTGCAACATCCCCACTACATTAGCTCCTGGCAGTAAATGGAGGTCCATGTCATACATCCATGAATGTTGAAACAACACAAGCTTTTAGTGATGCAGCTGACTACTTAACTGATTGTCAATGTGTGCTGGCCCAGATGGTTCCTATCAACATTAATGGGGGGTTACAATTTCAGGAGCACACAAGAACATGTCACAATAACAGCTCAAAGTACACAAGAACAAATTGTACTATAACCTCAAAGTATTCTAATAATCTGAAACAGAAAACTGGGATGACTTTTACACCAAGGCTGTAAACTTTCCCAGAATAAAAAATGATGGACACCAAGAAAACCAGATAAAGAGAAATGAGGGAAGAAAGAGTTTCAAAAACACAGCAATGAAGATGACATGAGAACATAAAGAAGGTAGTTCAGCATAAACTATCTCTCACATAAGAATCGAGAAAATCTCCAGTCTCATGATTAAGAAAAGGCGAAGTGAGGTTAACATTTCTTCAGCCAGCCACAGAGAATTCCAAAGAAGGAAAGACAAAACAGAGAACAAAGGACCAAGAAACAAAGAAAATGAAAGCAGTACGAGCAACAGTGCCAGTCTCACACCTGTTCAGGTACCATCAACAGTAGCATAAACTATCAACAACAGTGACTCCTCTAGTTCAGCGTAAACTATAGGAAGAGCTCAAAGGCTGAAGTTCCAAATAAAGAGAACTGCAAGCTCCTTCTAAGATGCAATATAGTTTTTTAAAGCAGAATACTTAAACTCACTATCTCAGAACGAACTCTCTTGAGACACAAAACCTTGGGAATAAATAGATTGATGGCTGATAATTCCGAATAAAGTTGGATCTGAAATATGGGGATTCAATCACAGGTGATTTCCTCCATACTGTGGTGGAAAACATTTGTCAAGAATGTTAACATTCAAACCCTCTGGAATAGTGGAAAATCCAAATTCTTGAAAGAGCAATCACACACCAGACCCTAAACCCTAAACCCAAATTCACCAGTAGACACTTTGAACTATCCACTGTCTAAAACAAAAGTTACTTGTTCAAGCCTCATCCTGACAAAAAACCACTTTCTGGGGTCACAATGTCCCAGGTCCATATTGTATGCATGAGGGCATATCTATGAGACTGCAGAGAAAACTACACAACAACATTTTGAAGATAACATGACAATTAGGACAAATGTTTCTCTAGAAGATCGACTTACTCAGTTGCTCACTTCTTGTCATGATTGTGGATCAGTAACGAACTGAGAAAGTTATCAAGTCACACTTCACCTCACATCACTATGCAGATAACATGCAAAGAAGACACAGGTCTCGGCTAAAATCACTGAACAGCTCAGAACTCCCTGCCATGTCCTTTATAAAGTGTGGAAGAGCTCAGAGTCTTACAAGCATGTTGTGCTTGTTGTGCTTGGCTTGGCTCCAGCACCCCAAGCTCTCCATCCTGTGCAGCTGTCCAGCCAGGCTCATAAGCTTCCAGAAATGCCTGCTTGGCTTTGTTGGGCAGATCATGGGGATGAACAAAAGGAACACCTTGTGGCCAACCCATCTCTGCTCTCAAAACTGCGCATGGGCTTTCGGCTGCATTGAGGTGGTGCTCTTCACATTCCTTCAGACTGCAGTACCGAACTTTGAGGCCTTTGCTGTCTGCAATCTCCTGGACTCGTTCTTTGAGGACTCGTTGGGCTTCAAGACGCAACCGCTTTGATGGAGCCAGTGGCTTCCCTCGAGAGACTTGTTTCCGCCGCTTCAGCACAGACTTCATTGACCCTATAGCAGGAACAAAAACTATTGAACAACTTTCAATCAGGTGCATGTATTGTATAGGTATCACAACCATACACAAGTGATGCTACATAACAGCACAGGCCTATTTCTTAGAATGAAATCCCCAACTGACAGGAGATCACCAAGAGATACTCACACCCCATGTCATCCCCTTAGCACTCTTGCGAAGCACAGAAAAGTTAAACAAATTCTGTTTCATTAGATTTGGGGTTCAGCACCATTATCCCTCTGCCAACCTTCTACACCTCTCTTTCTGTTTCATTCTGAAGCTATTTGAGTTTGTAAGGACCCACCATCAAGTGGTGCTGGAAATGCATAGCTAGGAACACCTGGGCGGCTGACAAGCTGCTCCATTGGTTGGGACCTCTGCATGAAATCATGGACAGAAATTGGCTGTTGGAAGGGACTCCCAACAGGATGGCCTGCAGCAGTCATGGCAGAACAATGCAGAATGGCTGAGGCTCGTGGCATAAGCTTGAACTCTATAGAGCAGCGTCCATAAGGGCTAGAGCCTTGCCCTTGACTGGCAATAACATTGTTGTCCATTCGATGAACAGAAGGACTAAGATATCCTCCAGTTGCTTGATGAAGGCACATTCCTGAATACAATACCATGTCGTGTGGACCCAGGTCCACATCCACAACAATCCATCGCCCTTGAAGGTCTCGAACTTGGAGGCCAGATTTGTCTGACTTGAATAAGGTCAATAGTCCTTTTTCAGCATCCTCTTCAAAGAGAGGCACATTACCTTGCTCACCAGTCAGAGGTACAGCTGCATGTTGTGCCCCAGGTCTGCCAAGACATGATGAGATAGCCACATGTCAACATGGAGCTGGAGACAGTGCAAGGATATATATGGTTAACAAACTTCTACAGGTATTTAAATTGCCACCCTGAATGCTCACCGAGAACTTCTTGATTGGGAATTCTCTTATTCATTTTCTCCAACTTGCTACATGATGACTAAAAACTCAATTTCATCATTCTCCCTACAGGGATGAAACTTGACACCTAGACACAGTCGTAACCATCAAGATTGACAGTAACAATGGAAGAACTTATGGAACTCCCACCACACAACTCTAGTTCAGCAGTAATAATTAAGAAAGTATTTCAAAACTTGACAGTGTTTCAAAGATCACAGAGTCTGCTTTTACCTATTGTGGCAGCTAGTTGACAGAACAGAAGTTGACATCTCTCCGGTCTGCAGTGGCATGTTATCTAACAGATCTGTAAATGCAAAACTTCGAAGCTCCAACGAGCAACCAATGGCATCAAGGATCACACGAGTTGCCTTCCCCAGCACAGCAAAAAGCTCAGGCAATCCTGCTGGTGGCAAGTCAGAGACATCAGCAGCAGCAGTGCGACCAGGGCGATAGTCGTAGACCTCTCTCAAACGCTGACTTTCTGCATAATAACCTACTGTTCGACTCCAATCTTGGGGATCCTCTGCGTGGATAGACTCTGGACTAACAATCGGCTTCTGATTGAAGAACATCCGCACTGAGTCAAGTACACAACGGAGCAGAACATCATCTCCAGGGGATAACTGAATGATGGCAGCATTGGAATTCCTCAGAGAATGTGCAAGCGATGTGACTGCGTGCTTGTAAGCATCAGAAGGAAGCCCATCAGCAGCAATCAAGTCCATCAGCCTCACACGGGCTGGGGATGAAGTGGTTGCTGCCATTGCGCCCATGCACTATATCCTTCTGATATGTGTGAGTCTCCCTATTTTCTCCAGCACAGAATCTTGCCAGTGCTTATATAAAAGTGCACCTGTTGACAAAGCTTGATCTTACAAAACCCTACAAGGTCTTAGTTCTTCACCCACTTCTTCTTCTTTCCACTTCAGATTTCAGAGCTCATGATTGGAACAGATCTGCTAACCCTAAACCTAGAACTGCTATCAAAAGATTCAGGAAGATGACAATGGCTGTGAAGTCTTTTGCCATTCTTCTTGCATCAAATATGCAATGCTCCTTGAGATTGAGTTCATCCAAAATTGCAGAATTGGCTAACCATAATGAGTCAGGAAAGCTCTTCCCCTTCCTTTTCTTGATGACCTAGGAGCTGCATGACTGCTTCTTCTTCCAGAGAAAAAACTGAACATATGCTTGCATTCGAGCTTGGAGAAAAACTATCTCCCAGATGCTGTGCTGCTGCAAGGAAGGCATTTTTTCCCTTCCGACAACAGAAAGCCTTCTTCATACTCCTTGGACTATAAAACTCGTTCATCTATCTTTCACTCCTTTCAGCTTCCATCCCCTTTTGAAAACACTCGGTGCTCTTTCCATGCTTCCTATTTCTACCCCTCTTACCTCTCGGCATGTTGTTTCCTATGCTCGCTGTGCTGTTCTCGGCAAAATAAAGACATTCGACAGCATTTCCAGCGTTGGTCGTCCGTCACAAGGAAAACAGGATTCAGCTTTCCGTGCTGCTGCAGCATGTGTCACTAGTTTCTGTCCTCATCTCTTCTAAGTCTCCTCTTGTACCCGAGGATTACACAAGAAAACAGTACCAAATGGAGACTTGTTTTTGGCAGCAATGACAGAAGAGGAAGCGCATGACTCCCTGAGGAACACAAGGGATCCGCCCTTTCAACCCTCAAAAGAAAGAAAAGAAAGAAAGAAAGCGCAATCCTCCTCCCTCTCCCTCTTCAAAGAAACCAAAAAAAAGTTTCCCACCTCTTTACTCCAACAAAATAACCAGCACGACCCCCCCCCCCCCCCCCCCCCAAAAAAAAACAAAAAAACACGCACACACGCACACACGCACAGAGCTTTCCGCAAACCAGAAACCTCCCGAAGAACTGCAGCGCAGCGATCGCCACACGCTCTCCGTAGTCTTGTCTCAACACAACTCTCTCTCTCTCTCTCTCGCTCGGAATTGTTTCAGAGATTTAAAAAAATAAAAAAATAAACAATTCTGTGTCACTTTCCTGGTGATGAGCTTGACTGCAAAAGCCCCGCAGCGCACGCAACGAAAAGCTTGCAGCGACTCGAGGAGACTGGACTGGGCGGGCCCGCGAGCGAGCGAGGGAGCGAGCGAGTCGCACGACAACGCACGCACGCGAGTGCGCTGCGAGGGAAAGGAAGGAGCATTGGCGGGCAGTGCACGCGGCCTCACAAGGTCGGCAGGTAGGTAGGTAGATAGGGAGGTAGGTAGGTAAGTAAACAGGTTAGCACTACTACAACCATAGGTACACGCACTTGCAATTTCTCGCATTGTTAATTAATTAATTAATTAATTAATAATTAATTAAGGCCACATAGTTGACATTTTCGCCATTAAAGTTAGGGAGGATTTTGTCTTAATTTTTACTATTATCATTATTATTGCCATTTTGGGATTGATTATTGATTCCCATGCCCCACACCATACACCACCTTTTTTTTTTCTTTTAATTTATTATTAGCCTTTCTATTTAAAGACCTTTTTAAAAAATAATATTAATGTAAATCCCCAATTGTGACCTAATCAACAAAGTATGAAGTCTTTGTATCCCAAATCACTTAACTCGGGTAGGTGACCTCCTCTTCCTTAACCCCCCCCCCCCCCAAAGAGGGTCTTGCAAAAATGTGAGTAAATTAGGCCCCACTTTACACTAGAAGTCAAGGCCAATGTTCAACTGAAAATCAAGCATTCCTATTGGTCCAAAAGTTGAAAATCAGACCCCAAGGGCCTTTACACTAGGAGTCAAGGCTGAAATTTTTTTTAAAAAATAATAATAAATCTTTTCAATCTGCCCCATGTTAGTAATAAATGCTGAATTTTTTTCAAACATTTCTTTGATACCCGGGGGGTACTTGCCAGGTATCATGGGGAAATTTTTTATTAAAAAAAAACTGCCCAAAAATCTATGACATGGGCTTAAAACATGTCTAAAAATGTCGAGGTGAAAAAAATGGGCCAACGGGCAGACGGGGGGAAAAAGAATTAACAACAACTACGGGCAGCCTGGGCCACAGTGAACTAGCACCGACCATCGCACCATCCACTGGATGTCCGTTATCACTCAGTTGTGGATGAACTTTAACCAAGGTAATATTTGGTTTCACCTTGGTAACCAGTTCTGTGGGAAATTGGTCTCATATATAGGTAGATAGGTAAGGGAGTAGGTAACAACTAGGTAGGTACGTAGATGGTTTATACATAGGTAAGGGCTGTTTTTTTTTACTACCTACCTACTAACTAACAACTTGCTTGTGGGTGGTTAGTAAAAGGGTAGTGAAAAAAAGCAATGGAGCTAAACCGCCGTGGTTAACTAAGGAACTGAAACCCAACAGAAAACTGTTTCCTGACCACTTATCATCCATCCTTGGGTGCTGGCTCGCTGTGGCCATAAAAAAGTATTGTCCACGGTTCATGTTAAATTTGCACTTCAAGACCTTAATTAATTATGATAATAGCATTTTCTTTTTTATTTTTCTATTTTTCCGATGATTTTTTAAAAAAATTTGCCACATAATTTTAGAGGAAAACTTTGTGTTGTTTCTCAACACAATAAAGTCATCCCTTTTGCAAAATCAAAAAAGAGTTTCTCCTCAAACATCGGATGTCAATGTGGGTGATGGATGGTTTACATCCATCCACCCAAAGGCCAATTGGTCTAAGGCATCGGGAGCCACTAAAGAGGAGTTGCAAATGATGAAGAAATGCAACAAAGCTGAATGAATGAATGAATGTATTTATTTACTTAGACTAAAGTGTAAAGTGAGAAGTGCAATTGATAACAAAAACCCTTGAATTATGAGTGAACTTTGAGAGGGAAAAAAAAACATGGCTCATCATCCCATCATGATGGTTCTAGTCTTTGAATCGCCTAAGCATGTTACATACATGGTTTTATCATTTCTAATGGGGTTTTATTTGATTTTATAAAACCATGTAACATGAGCCATAAGATCATGAGAAATGATGAAGCCATGTAACATGCTTAAGCAATTCAAATGCAAAATGAATGAATTTGAGGTGTTGGGAAAAGCCCTAGGGTGTGGCCTGAAACTTGAACGTGTTGTAAGAATTTGTTTGATAATTATCAAAGGCAAGAAGGCTTCTATCAATGATGCACTAATGAAACCTAAAAGGAAAGTGACATTAAAATCACCCCTATGAACGGAAACAACAATACAAATGGAAATACAAATGTGTGTGACAAACTTAATTTGACAACGCGAGAGTTGGAAATTGTTGAACAAGCTATTTAACTAAGTTGTGAAGATGTTTGAAATTCTTGAATTACTCAACCCACTTTTCTTACACATGAAATTATCTATACCACCTTTTGCGTCTCAATGACCTCTTTTCTAAAATATATACTTGGTATAAGAATTGTTGAAAAGAGCCATGGCATTGGTTGCACCCAATGATTTTTAGAAAAGCATTGTCAAGCACATAGGATTAGATAATGTGATAACAAGAAATTTTGTATTTGTGTTTATGTTCAAAAGTTCCCAAGCTAAAGTGTTGGGGATAGAACAAAGTCTAATTGAAGTAGATGGATCATTGATTTGAAAATCCTCCAAAAAATAGTTTGCATCACAATAAAAAAATGCTCATAATATTTTTTGATCTGGCCCCTCTAAAAAATTGGACAAATATATTGAAGATTGATGGGTTGTTTTATCAATCAAAGAGGCTCATGTGTAATCAACCTTAAAACTCATAACCTTGGATCTAACCAACATTAATTAGCTTTTGATAGTACTTAGACTTCTCCTTGTTTGAAATTGTCATCATACAATAGAGTTTAAATTATGTTCTTATGAATTTAATCAAAACTTTTTGGTTTTGACTTTGATTTCTCGTTTATGTTATCCTCATAACTTGTCAAGTCATGCTTCCATTCTTATGTGTCATTAAGCCTTCCCAAAATTTTCATGTTTGCAACATTTGCCAAAGTTGAAAGTTGCTTAATTTTTACTTGAAATCCTAAAAATCTCAACATATGGTAGACATTGCCAAATATTAGAAGAGTGAAAGGTGCCTTGCATTTGAAGATGACCAAGTCCTTTTAAGGACACACTCATGGTGAAGGAAACATGGATTCTATTTAGTTTGGTGTGGTGAAAAACTACAAATGGGGATCAAGCGGAACCATACCATCTTAAAGGTGAAGGTTGATGGGTCAACCACAAATTTATGATCCTTTCATATCAAACATTGTGATCACACCCCCAAAGAATTTAAGTAACTAATTGATTTGATTCAAGATTCCAAATTGGAACAATGTACAAAATTAATGATCATTTGATAGTGGAGGAGGATATGGCCAAATATGGGGAATTTTGTACCAAAGAAGTTGAATGAGTTGTTGTGGAGAAAACAAGTGGAAATCCAAAATAGTCACACAATGCTTTGTAGTTGTGTATCTTTTACTTGCATCACAAAATGGTAGAAGGTTGCTAGAGAAACATGATACTAGCTAAAATTCATGTGAAAGTTCGAGACCTAGCAAAAGAGCATTTTGTGGATTCAAGTAAAAGATACACATCCACAAAGCAACAATTCTTTATCATGGAATCCAACGTGACATTGGGTGTAAGAGACTCAATGTACTATGGAATAGGTAAGTGACCACCCATTATGGTGGCCCCTTGGTAAGCTCCTAGGCAAAGCCCATTTGGACAACTTACCCAACATAATGGGTAGTCAATTGCCCATTCCATGGTATTCACATTTTTGGGTGAATGATCCGAATGCATTGTGAGATCAACCTTTTTTCAATTGGCGAAATTTCACCAAAAAATCGAAATTAAGAATCAATTTTTTGAAAATGAAGTTATTTATAAAGGTTTCAATCACCATATTTTTATATTTGGTTTTTTAGTATCGAGTCAAAAGTTATAAAAGTATGATTAAAGATTTGCATTTCATAAATGGTTTATAACTAGAATGGACTAAATAATTCTATGTATGATTGTCATTTTGGCTACATGAAAAATTTCCTAAAAGAACTATTACAGAGATGACTTGTGATAACATCTTGGGCACAATAGTTGAAACTTTGTGGTAACATCATTGAATGTGAGAACAAAATAAGAGAACATCCTTCATAATAAATAATCTATTCAAAATCAACTTACACCATGTAGTAGGTTGAGGAGCATGAATGAGCTTCTTTTTTCTTTTGGCAAAGTTTACCCCAAAAAAAAATTAAACACCAAAAAAACTTGAAAATGAGGTGATAATTAGGGTTTTCAATTGCCAAAAGACAGAGGAAAAAAAAAAAGTAAAAATCACCATGTTTTAATATTTGACTCCAATATGTAGCCAAAAATATAAGAGAATGATTAAAATTTTGTACCTTCATATTTGGTTTATGGACAAATTTGGCTAAATCTTCCTATGGATGATTACCATTTTGGCTACATTACAAAAATTCATTAAAAAAATTCATACATGTTACCTAGCCTATTATTTTTTTTAAAAAAATTTGGGTTGTCTTGCAAACAAAAAAATGACATAATTATTCATCAAATATGTTAGCACACATCTAGGGAATACACATGGGTGGTGGTGCCCAGTTTCATGATGATGAGCTGCAATTGTTGCACCTCAGAGCATCAGATACATACTTACTAATGTACACTTATTATTACAGTGTGTGTGTTGACAACAGAGAGTTGATGGAGCTAACAATCATGCACTATAAAATGTTGGCTGTTTGAATCATCCATCTCACCCCACACACCCTCTCCAAAGAACTCAAGTAAATGCTAAAGTTGATCATAGTAGTAGTAGCCATCCATGGTTTGCCCCTTTTCTTTTTTGTCTTTGCTTCTGATTTTAGTGTTCCAGAAATTGCAGCAGATTTGCATTATTTCTTTTTACTGGAGTGACTATTTATTGAATGTGTGATCCTCTTTCATCATCATCATCATCATCATGAATCATGATCAATCAAACCCTTTGCAAACCTGGTAATAACTCCTCTCTGGTTACTAGGTAGCACCATAGCTGTGCTTCTTAATTATTTTTCTTTTTTATTGGCCTTGCCTACCAAGGCAAGAAGGATATTGTTGTGTTTAGATTCATTATAGAGTATAGTAGCTTAAGGGATTTTGGCTCCCTTAGGTAATAGATCTATTTTTATATGAGGATTTTTGAAAGATGATATTGTGGCTTGTGTTGAAACTTGAGATTAGTTGACAGAGTTATAATATCTTGAAGGATTTTGGTTCTTTAGACAATTTTTTTGAAGATTATGTTCTTTCATGTTGAAAATATTTCATAATTCTTCTTTTGCCTTCAGATACTTTTTTATGGGTAGTTGTAGTGAGATCCTCTTGTTGTGAGGCAACCAAACATTTTATTTTGAGGCATCAACTTGTGCTATAAAATCACAAACTATTTAAGTTATAGAGCATCTCCAGCGGTGCGTGCTCAGTATGTGACCCTGCAAAAATATTTTTCATATCCAAGTTTAGTTATTTACTGTTTTTTTTTTTTTCAGCCCCGCCCATAAAACCGAAACCGGGACAGCAAATAGGGTGGGTGGGCTACTAATATCAAACCACCTGGACGAGTCATTATGATGAGCCAATCAGAAACTATATAATCAGTAGTCCGATTGTATTGTATTTATTACACTCTTTTTTCTGCATGTGCACTGCAATTGCTGCTGCGCCATTCACCAACCACCACAACACTGTACGATTATGATGAGCCAAACCAGCATGTTTTGACTTTTCTTCATCCAAGTTTTACTGTGCAGGATCAGATACATATACTGAGCACCGCTGGAGATGCTCTTAGCCAGCCAAGCCAAAGTGTACTATGTATGTACGTTTTGCATAAAGTACACAAGTTGTCAAAGTTGGTCAAGCCTAGACTCAACCCATTTCTCCCAGACTTGCTTGCTGCAGCAGCTGTGATGCAGAAAGCATTGCATTTTCTTTCTCTCCTCCCTTTTGTAAAGGTGATGCAGCATGTTGATTCAGTATGTGTGCCTTGCTTGCTTCCTGAATCCTGCCCCCCACCACCGGCATGGGACCTTGCTTAAAGGTCAGCTGCAAGGCAAGAAGTGATTGATTCTGTATGCAAAGAGCGTCACTCACTGTTTGCAAGTGATTTGCGTAAAGGGAAAGAGCAATGTTGCATAATAAGAAGCCAAGCCAGGCCATGAGCAAGTCCAGTCCGTCTCCAAGGGTCTGTCCTTGTGCTTGTCAGACATGAGCTGCAATTTTGTCAACAAGGAAAGAAAGATGCAAAGCGCTTTTGTCTGAACACAATTTATATACTCTTTGGACAATCATGATGATGCAGCATGCTCTTTCTCGGCTTTGCCCCCTAAGGAAGAGATTACACATTGATGCAGAGGATTTGGGCATTAAAATTTTGGGCTTGAACTTTATCATCTGGAGTACTTACTATGTGTGCATATGATGGATGGGCATGTTCCATTGAAAAAAAACTCAATCATCTAGATGAGAAATTTTAGATACACTAAAGGGAAATATTTAATTTGAAGTTTTGAACAAGTGTCCACAAGTCTTTTGGTTTCACCCATGTTCTCATTTTCTAATTCAAGTTTTAGGGTATCTAAACCAAAAGTTGTTTTTGTTTTTTTTTTGTTTTTTTGCTAGAACATTGGAACCAAATTGGGCAACTGGCCTTTTCACTAGGGTGCAATCCCTTTGGTTAAACAAGTTCAAATTCTCTAAGTAAATGAAAAACAACTTTTCAAAAGAAAAACAATCATGACCTTAATTTTTATGCAAGGAATTTATTTTAATTGGTTGTACATTACTGCTATTACATAGTCTCTATCTTGGATTGTGTGAATTTGTTGAACAAACTAATATTACATAAAAGAATTCATGTTTAGTTGTGTGTAATGGAGATAGAAGCAAACCTAATCTTAAATCAAATCGAGCTAGAATTTTGTTTTAAAAATATTAAATTCATAAGTTGTTTCTCGCACAAAAGAAAAAATCCATTGTGACGAAGAAACACAAACAACCACCCTAATTAGGGGAGCACCACCACATTCTTAGGCGACCGACCTAACTAATAAAGCTTCTTGCAAGCTCATTGTAACACCATCTAACATATCTACCTAATCTAGCATGAATTATCTCCTTGACTCTTGTCAAAACCTTCTAGGAACTTTTTTTCCTTGGTAGGATAATGTTTGATTGACCTTAACCATCTATCCCAAGTTGTTTTACAATAATCAATAAAGCATCCCAACTAGTTTTCTAAGGTTTATTTAATTACGACCTTTGATTGTTAAAAATGATGTTCTTACATTGAATCTATATAGTTTAAAGTGTGATCCTTTTAAACAATAACCATGATCTTGTGATCTTGTGAAATCTTCTTGTGAAACCCTAAAACCCTAAACAAAAACACAATGTTTCCATCTCGTGGGCATGGCCTATTGGATGGATTTGGTTCCACCCACTAAGCAATCCATGAGTTCAAAACATAATTCCATGCACTTTGGGCATGCCAACATTCATAGAATCTATGCAAGATTGACTCACAATCAAATCCACAAAGAGGGCATCTATTATGGCTTTTCATACATTCACCACAACCACCTTATTCCATATGACCCATATATGAAAGTTGCATCCTTTTTACCTCACTATTAACTCCATATGTAATTCGCCTTAACTTGAAATTAGATGATAAAAGTTCATTCCATGTCTTTTCCATTATATTAATCTTAAGCTTGGAGTTTCTTAGCATGTTCCTTCTTAATGTTGTGCTAAAAGAAAAAATGGGCTCCCTTCCTTTCCATGAGTATGCCTTGGAGTTACTTTTCAAAGCCTTGCCACAAAATGTTAGAAAACATTCTTTATGGGCCCATTGTTGATTTCCACCACCTCAATTTGTGCCACTACCCATTCAATACAATGCAAATTCCCTCTACGATTTGCTTTTACATTTCCAAGAAGTGTATGCATTTTAGAGTATGACTCAACTAAATACAATTTCACCTCTATTGGGATGTTCAAGCATGGTGTAACCATTTTACACTTAGGACTAAAAATGGGGCTAGTTTGGAATAGTAAGGAAATAATAATCTTGTTTTTCTTCTCTATGAACCCCTACCCATTCCCCTATCACATAGTGGTCATCCTATGCCCTTAATAGGTTCTCCCAATTTTATTGCATCTTAAAAACAATCTTCTCATACCCTATTTCTTATTCCAAAGGCAACACAAACTTGCTTCGAATCTCTTTTATAGTAACAAACCTACCTTCAACAACCTCCCAAATGTTTACAATGGCAATCCAACCCAAGGAATGTAGTTTGACAATTCCCCATATAGAAAAACCATGTTGGACCACCTTGTTCCACCAAAAGTTGACAACAATTATCTTTTCTATTGTCTTTGGCAGTTGTGCCTTAGTTTGTTTGACATCCCATGCCCATCCTACCTAGTTCCATACAGTTAATCTAAAGGCTCTCTTATAATTTACTTGTACACACCATTGAAGGTCAATGGCCCATTTTCCACCTTTGTGAAGTTTTATAAGGTTTTTAAAGGTTAAAGAACTTGCCCTAAAAAACCTTATAAAATCTTGCAAATTAGAATCTCCTAGCTCAAATGCATTTTTAACCCACTTGGAAAGAACATTTGTGGCCTTTACTGGGTCCACTTGGCCTAAATCACCATCATTCCTTTTTTCGCAACATTGGTCCCATGACACTTAACATCTATGATTATGTGTTGAACCAACCTAGAAATAATTTTTTAGAAGGCAAGTTATTTATTCTTGAGATTTATTTCTTAATTCCTCCCCCACACACTAATAAAATACCATAGAACAAATAAGAGGATACTATTTACCACTACCTTCTTGCTAGTGACAATTTTATTGCTAACTAATAAGTTAATTTTTGTTCAACCTTTTCCAACAATTAGAACTTGTCCACCTCTATTGAATCCAAGAAAAAATGAAAGGCATCCCAAGCAACTTTAAAATGACTCCAATTAGTTGGCCCATCTCCAACCGAATGTCTTAGGTCATTGAAGTTGATCATTTTGCTTACACCTCAACCAACAAATAATTAATTTAGATTGATTAATTTGAATATTTGAAGTAGAACACAAAAAAAATTATACCCATGCTAATCAAGCCATGCCCGATTAGGAAGCTTTTATTATAAAGTTGGTATCATCAACATATCATGCTATCATTTCTTGTTTCATTAATATGGGAAACTAGACCTTTGAATTTTGCTAGTCTTGAAATTTTTATGGATCACCACAATAAAACCTTCCCCATTAATGAAAAACAACTAGGGTGTTAGTGGGCAACCATGTCACACCCCTTAGTCAATTGCAAATCCCATGGATAATTTCCCATTGATCACAATATTAACCTTGACATTTAGGAACAAAATATTTTTCATGTTGCCAAACTCCCTTGGTATCCCAAGGCAACGGATATTCTCAAATAAAAATTCCCAATTCATCTTGTCATATGGTTTCAAAAAATTCAATTTGAGAAAAAAAATGGGCCACCAAAATATATTTGCCCATGAAATTGTCTTATGAGATAGTAAAATGTTGAAAAAATGGTTGTGGGTAATGGCTTCCATTAGTTTTAGCAATTACAATTGCATTTTGAGGGCTTTTACAAAAAACTTATACAAATTGTTGACAAATGTGATGGGTTGCTAGTTTGTGAGGTGTTTACATCACTGTGGGAAAAAAAAAAGTTTTGCAAGTCACCTTACAACTCATTGTATTTTTACATTGTGATTGTTATCAAAAAGTTGCATGACTTGCAAAATTACAACTTGTTGTATATATGGTGCAATTCATTGTAACACAATTGCAACTATGCTGAAACCATTCATTTTCAACTATTATGCAACTCCACTATAACTATAACCATAACGTCATGTTGACATTAATAATTTTCATCCATCCATTAAAATTTGACACATGGCATTATAAAATAAAAATGTATTTTAAAAAATATTGATTTCCATCATTTATTATGATTGTTGATGGTCCAAAATTATGACACATGGCATAAATTTTAAAAATCCACATGGCATATTAATTTAAATTTGAAAAAAAATCCATTTTAATAATTAAGTAGGTCAATACATAACCATCAATAGGTAGGTTGGTAGGTCCTAGGACCTAAATACCTACACTACATACCTACTTACCTACCTACATAGGTAGGTAGAAAAATGAGACCTACTTATTTACGTTAATGTGCAAGTAGGTAGGAAAATACAAGACTAGATGAATTAAAAAATAATGTTGTAAATATATATTTTTTATTTCATGTTTTGCTTTTAAAGTTAAGCTTTTTTGAGTTCATCCCAAAATGGCATGTGTATTTTAATGTGAAAAGATAAGAGAAATCATCTTATTTATATAGTTTGTAACATGGGATTCAAAGATAAACATATGGGTTAAATCTTTTAGTTGATTTTTAATTGCAAATTGAGTTGCAACAACATAAGGCAAACCAGTCGGTGACCAAACATTTAAATGTTCAGTGTAAGTAGGATCCAAGGGGAGGGCTCCATTGTTTTTGGTGTCCAAACAAAACTTTAACCCTCCTATTGGCACATATGGTGCATTAAAAATTGTCCAAAACATAATATAATTGAGAAAGTTATGGCCCCCCAAAG